>PPYE01256120.1_pt1 | contig 253719 bp, 266 predicted proteins | sample 1559881 | NCBI WGS metagenome assembly PPYE01 (sample SAMN08240022, study PRJNA423297) | Human gut metagenome, whole genome shotgun sequencing project. | reverse complement strand
GGTGGGGGGCGTGGTGCGCGGCCCTCCTCGAGATTCCGCGCGCTGCGGCGCGCGGGCGGGGGAAAATAGCGCTCAGGCCGACACTACCCCTAGCGGGGTAGTGTCGGCCTGAGCACTATATCTTGCGTTTAATAGAACGTGGCCACCGGCTCCTCCGGCTTTTCGACCTCCTGCACGGACTGCACCGTGAACACGGGGCCCTTGCGCCCGTAGGCGCGGTGGAACTTGTAGTCCAGCCGGGCCGTGATGACGGCCCACTCGTCGTTGCGGATCTCGTCGGCGCGGTCCCACTCGCAGATGATGCCCGCGAACTGAATGTCCTGCACGCAGCAGGTCATGATGTGCCGCCCGGCGATGAAGCAGCCCTTCGGCACGTTCTTGCGCACGAGGCAGCGGCACTTGACCTCAATGGTCTTGCCGTCGTACTTTTTCGGCTCCTCGGACATGTCGCGGTACCAGATGGCGAAGTCGCGGTCCTCAATCTCGACGACCGGGGCGTCAAGGTCGAACGGCAGCGGGTCCTCAATGTCGTCGTACACGACCTTGCCGTCGGTGTATTCATACGCGATGTCGCACCGGCGGGAGATGGCGCGGATGATGCGGTGCATCTCCATGCGGTCCATGCTGTCGTTGTAGCGGTTGAGCACGACGAGCTCGGCGCTCTTGAGCTTGTCCACCATGAGCTGGCGCATGTTCGCGTTGTAGCTCAAAAACGACGTCGCGTCGCAAAACAGGAATTCCTGCGCGACCGCCCAGCCCTCCGGCAGGTTGCCGTAGAGCGAGTCGAGCATCCACATGCCGTTGAATTCCACGAGCACGCGCTCGGGCTGGATCTCGTCCTGCAGCGCCTTCAGGTGCTCGACCGTGAGGTCGGACTCCTCGTCGATGTTGCGCACAAAGACGTTCCCGGCGCAGAACTTGTCCGGCTCGTAGACCTCCTCGCCCTCTTCGCACAGCAACAGCAGCGTGCGCTCGCCCTTGTGGAAGCGCTCGTCCTCGAGCGTCTCCTGGATGAATTTCGTCTTACCGGCCTCCAGAAAGCCGGTGAACAGGTATACCGGCAGATCCGGTGCCTGCTGTTTCGTGTCAGCCAATGTGGAACAGCTCCTTCAGTGCATCCTCGGCCAGGTGCGACCCGATCACGCACACGCGGCCGGTGACCTGTGCGCTGCCGCGGCGGACGTCGGACTCGCCGGGCACGTAGTCAAAGTGGATCCAGCCGCCGTCGGTCGCGGGCACGATGCCCTTGGCGCGCAGCACAACGCCGTAGCGGTGCTCGTTGATGAGCGCGTCGAGCGCGGTGCGGATCTCGTCGTCGGTGTATTTGCGCGGCGTCTCGGTGCCCCAGCTCGTGAACACCTCATCCGCATGGTGGTGATGGTGGTGATGGCCGCAGCAGTGGTCATGGTCGTGCTCGTCATGATCGTGCTCATCGTGGTCATGATCGTGGCCGCAGCAGTGATCGTGGTCATGCTCGTCATGGTCATGATGATGTTCATGCTCGTGGTCGTCATCATCGTCATCCTCATCGTTATGGTGATGATGGTGGCCGCAGCAGCATTCGTGCTCGTCCTCATCGTCGTGATGATGGTGATGGTGCTCGTGCTCGTCCTCATCGTCGTCCTCAGCGGCCTCGGCCTTGAGGTGCTCGAGCTCGGCGGACAGCGTGTCGCGCCGCTCCATCGTTTCGAGGATCTGCTTGCCGTCGAGCTCCGTCCAGGGCGTTGTCACGATCGTGGCGGTCGGGTTCTTCTCGCGCAGCAGCGCCACGGCGGCGTCGAGCTTCTCGGGGCGGATGCCCTCGGTGCGCGAGAGGATGATGGCGCTCGCGTTCTCGACCTGGTTGTTGAAAAACTCGCCGAAGTTTTTCATGTACATCCTGCACTTGTTCGCGTCCACGACGGTCGTGAAGCCGTTGAGCACCAGCTCGTCGGACTGCACGCCCTGCACGGCGCGGATGACGTCGCTCAGCTTGCCGACGCCCGAGGGCTCGATGAGGATGCGGTCGGGGTGGAACTGCTCGAGCACCTTCTGCAGCGCGTCGGCAAAGTCGCCAACAAGGCTGCAGCAGATGCAGCCGGAGTTCATCTCGTTGATCTGCACGCCGGAGTCCTTGAGGAAGCCGCCGTCGATGGCGATCTCACCGAACTCGTTTTCGATCAGCACGATCTTTTCGCCCGTGTAGGCCTCGGCGATCAGCTTTTTGATGAGCGTGGTCTTGCCGGCGCCAAGAAAACCGGAGAAAATATCAATTTTTGTCATAAAAGAAAGCACTTCCTGTCTGGGAGCACGCGCCCCCGAAATTTTGTCTACGATTATAGCACGAAATTGTGAACGAAACAAGTCCGCCGCGTCGATGGGATGTGGTTGCGTTTTTGCCGCCGCTGCGGTAAACTGGAGCCATGAGCTGCAATACATTTTGGAAAACTTTAAAGCGAAACTGGCGCGCGGCCGTCTATCTGCTCGTGCTCGCGGCGCTGGCGGTGCTGCTCGTGGTCGTGTGTGTCCGGCGCGGACAGGATGCCGCGCAGCCCTCGCCCACGCCGCGTACCTCGGCCGAGGTGCGCAAGGACGCGGCGCAGGCACTGCTGGACGGCATGACCACGCACGAGAAAATCTGCCAGCTGCTCATCGTGCACCCCGAGGTGCTCACGGACGGCGGCGCCGTCACGGCCATGACGGATGACCTCGCCGCCGCGCTGCGGGACTATCCCGTCGGCGGCTTTCTGCTCTCGGCGGGCAACATGACCTCCGGCGAGCAGCTCGCGGCGCTCACGTCTGCGCTCTCGGCAGCCGATGCCACGGCCCCGCTCGTCACCGTGGACGAGGAGGGCGGCCGCGTCGCGCGCCTGATGAACACCGTCGGCACGACGAAACTCAACAGCATGTACAGCTACCGCAGCCTCGGCACGCAGGGCGCGTATGACAATGCGCAGACCCTCGCGCACGACATCGCGGCCTACGGCTTCAATACGGACTTTGCGCCTGTGGCCGACGTCTGGACGAACAAGCGCAGCAACGCCATCGGCGACCGCGCCTACAGCGATGATTACGACGAGGCGGCCACGCTTGTCGCCGCCGCCGTGAGCGGCTTTCGCGACGCGGGGGTCATCTGCTGCCTGAAGCATTTCCCCGGCCACGGCAGCACGGCCACGGACTCGCACAACGGCGCCGCCACGGTCGACAAGACGCTCCCGCAGCTGCGGCAGGAGGACCTCAAGCCCTTCGTCTCCGGCATCGCCGCCGGGGCGGACATGGTCATGGTCGGCCACCTGACCGTGCCGACGATGGACGATGTGCCCGCGTCCCTCTCGCACAAGCTCGTCACGAACCTGCTGCGCTACGACCTCGGCTTCCGCGGCGTCATCGTCACGGACGGGCTGCAGATGCAGGCCCTCGCGCAGTACACCGACGGGGAGAAGGCCGTGCTTGCCCTCGCCGCCGGCAACGACATGCTGCTCGAGATCGGCGACGTGCCCGGCGCGGTCGCGGCCGTGGAGCAGGCGCTCGCGGACGGCACACTCACGCAGGCGGCGCTCGATGCGAGCGTGCTGCGCGTGCTGCAGCTCAAGCTCGCGCACGGCATCGTGCCGCTGCCGGAGACCGGCTGACACTCATGATTTTTTAAGAAAGGTGTGGTATCCTCATACTGGGCGCGGCCGGTCGGCCCGCCCGGCATCCTCCCTTTCTTTTTTCCCCCAACAGATCAGCCGCTGTCCTTTGACAGCGGCTGATCTATTATCATTTCCGGTTGTAGACCGGCGCAAAACGTGGTATCCTAAGCTATCATGACCAGAGAGGCGACCACCCTTGCAATTTGTTGACATTGAAAAGAAGGACGGCGGCGCGTTCCTGCACCGCTACGACCTGCACTATATCGACCGCACCGGCTGCCCGCGCACGTATGAGATGGTCAGCCGCGACCGGAACATCGACTCGCTCGAGCACCTGCAGCACCACCGCACGGACGCGGTCGTCATGGTGCTCACCGACGCTGCGCGCGAGCATATCGCGCTCATCCACGAGTTTCGCATGGAGCTCGGCCAGCGCATCTACGGTCTGCCCGGCGGCCTCATCGAGCCGGGGGAGACGCCCGAGCAGGCGGCCCGCCGCGAGCTGCGCGAGGAGACCGGCCTGCGCCTGACGGCCATCACGCACGTCCTGCCGCCGGCAGCATGCACGGTCGGCATCGGCGATGAGCGCACGGTCTGCGTGTTCGGCACGGCGGAGGGGACGTTCCGCCCGAGCACCGACCCCATGGAGGAGATCGAGTCGGCGTGGTACACGCGCGCGCAGGTGCGCGCCCTGCACGAGACGGACCTCTTCGGTTCCTGGGCGCTGGCCTACAGCTGGATGTTCGCAAACGGCTGTCTGCCGGGCGTCTGAGGGCACAAAATTCACGATCACGGAGCGATCATCATGTTTTATTCGGAAATTTATCAGCCGGGCGTCGCCGATTTCGACCACAGCGGCAAGCTTGGTTACGAGGCAATCCTGCGCATTTTTGAAAACACGGCCAACCGCCACTCCGACAGCTCGGGCGACGACATCATTGAGGAAAGCCGCAACGGCATCACCTGGGTGCTGACCGACTGGCGCGTCCAGATCGTGCGCCGGCCGGACAGCAAGGCGCCCCTGCGCGTCACGACCTGGGTGCGCGACAGTGTGCCCACCGGGCGCATCTTCCGCGACTATACGCTCGCGGACGAGACCGGCACGGAGCTCGTGCGCGCCGAGTCGCGGCTCGTGTTGTTCGACCTGCGCGCGCAGAAGATCCTCCGCATCGACCAGACGCGGTTCCGGTCCTACCGGCCGGAGGCGCGCGGCGTGTTTGCGTCCGCCGCGCCGCGCCTGCGCGCACCCGATGCGTTCGATGGGGAGACGGTGCTGCCCCTGCGCCGCAGCGACATTGACTTCAACGGTCACGTACATAACACGAAGTATCTCGACCTCGCACTCGAGGCCCTGCCGGACACGGTTCCCCGGGACGCGTTCACGGGCTTTCGCATGGTCTATCCGAAGGCGGTCAAGGACGTGGGGTCCGTCACGCTCAAATACACCCTGACGGACACCGGCCCCTTCGTGTGCGTCTACAGTGCGGACACGCTCTGCACGCTCATCCGGTTCGAAACATGAAGATACCCCCGCTGCAAAAATGCAGCGGGGGTGTTTTCAGCTTTCCGCGAATCGGTCGACATACGCGCGCATCTCCTGCCGCGAGTCGATGCCGTGCACGCCCGCAATGAACGCGCGCTTTTCCTCGTCCGTGAGCGCCGAAAACTTTGTCAGCGCCTGCTGGTTGTGCACCAGCGCCATGCCCAGCCCGACCGGGATGGCCGGCTGCGTGCCTGCTTCGTGCAAAGGTTTCACCTTCATCTGTGTCCGGTTTCGGAGCGGGTGCTCCCTAACCATAGTATGGCACAGATGGGAAAATAGAATACATCAGCCAAGATCGAGCACCTGCCGCGCGGCGTAGCCATCGGCGCGCAGCGCGCCGTCGAGCAGCTCGCAGCGCGTGATGTCCAGCCGCACCGCGTGCAGCATCGCGGGCATCTGCTGCAGCTGCTGCAGCTGCACGCCGCGCGCCTCGATCACGCTGCGGTACTCGTCGCTCAGCGGGTCGATGTACACGGCCGTGCCCGTCATCTGCAGCCCGGCGAGCGAGTCCATGCCCGCGTAGCTGTCGTACACGGCGGCGGAGATTGCCCCATTCCACCAGATGCCCTTGAACTTCAGCCCGCCCTCAGTGAGGATGTAGAGCTTACCGTTCACGCGCAGGTATTCCAGCGGCGTACACCGCACCCACTTGCCGCAGCCGGTCGCGAGCGCGAGCGTGTTGTGCGCCTCCAAAAAGGCGTCGATGCGCGCCTTGAGCGCGTCCGTCGGCATCGGGGCCTCCGGCGGGCAGAAGGCCTTGGCGATCAGTTCGGCCGCGGCGACGGTCTCGTCCTCGCCCTTCGGGCGGAAGGTCACGCGCTTTTGCACGCCGGCCGTCACGACCGGGCCGTCCTCGCCCGCGGCGACGGTGATGACGTTTGCGTATCCGCTCCAGTCGCGCGGGGCGCGCTCGGCGGGGAAGAGCTTGCAGTTGCCGATGACCGTGCCGAGGATGTAGGCCGTGCGGCGCGCGTCGGCGTCATAGATGATGGCGGTGATGTTCATGGGTTTCTTGCCTCCGGAAGAATCAAAATATGAGATAATGTGAGTATAACACGCAAAGAATGGATTGTAAAATCGAAAGCCGGATGTTACAATGAGAAAAAATCCGAAACAGAAACGAGGTCTTGCCATGCTCTGCCCGAAATGCGGCGCGCAGCTGTCTGACAGCGCCGTGATCTGCCGCGCCTGCGGCGCCATGCTGCCCGAGCGGCCTGCCGCCACGCAGGTGCCGTATCCCCCGGCATCCCAACCGGCCGAAACCGCCGCGTCCGCTCAGCCCAACGCCCCGCGCACCTGCGCCCAGTGCGGCGCGCCGCTCGAGGACGGCGTGCGCTTTTGCACCAACTGCGGCGCTCCCGCGCCGGAGCCGTCCGCTTGCGCTGACACGGCGCAGTCCGTGCCGCCGCAGCAGGACGCGGCGAACGCGTCCTACACCGGCGCGGCGGCCCCGTTCGGCCCCGGCATCTGCCCGCGCTGCGGCAGCCGGCTCGCGCCCGGCGCGCGCTTTTGCACCGTCTGCGGCATGCCCGCGCCCGAAGCGCCCCAGGGTCAGGCCGACTGGTACGCGCCCGCGCCCGGCGGCACGGTCTCCTCGCCGGAGATCGGCCCGAAGCACAAGCCGAAGAAGCTGCTCATCGGTCTGCTGTGCGGCTTTGCCGCGCTGGTCGTGATCGTGGCCGTTGTGGCCGGCATTTTCGCCGCCCGTCAGGCGAGCGCCCCCAGCACGGCCGGCGGCGCGGAGGTGGACCGGCTCATCGACCGCTACTTCACCTGTTTTGAAAACGACGATCCCGATGCCATGCTCGACCTCTTCCTGCCGGAAGTGATCGCGTACATGCAGGACGACGATACTGTTACCGGCCGCGAGGAGGCCCTCATCCAGCTCGACGACTGGTATTATGACTATGGCAAGGCCATCGACGACTATTACGTCTATGACGACGACAGTCTCGACGCCAGCGACGTGCGCGAGCTCCAGCGGGAGCTCGGTGTGCGCATTGACGACAATGTGATCGTCGCCTGCGACGTGGAATATCAAAACGGACAGGACAACGACTTTTATTTTGAGTTCGTCCAGGTCGATGGGCAGTGATATCTGCTCTTCGTCGTGGAGTGACACCGTTTCAGCAAATGCCCCCGGCAGCTTTGGCTGCCGGGGGCATTTGCTTATGCCTGCACCTGCACGCGGCTGCCGCCGCTGCGGTCCTTCGTCACGATGATCTGCCGGTCGATGCGGTCCTTGAGCTCCGCCACGTGGGAGATGATGCCCACGATGCGGCTGCCGCCCGACACGCCCACGAGTGCGGCGAGCGCCTGCTGCAGCGCCTCACTGTCGAGTGAGCCGAAGCCCTCGTCGACGAACATCGCCTCGAGCTGCACGCCGCCGGCGGTCGCCTGTACCTCGTCGGACAGGCCCAGCGCCAGCGACAGAGAGGCGGCAAACGTCTCGCCGCCGGAGAGCGTCTTGACGCTGCGTGCCGTGCCGTTGTAGTGGTCGATGACCTCCAGCTCCAGCCCGGTCTGGCTGCGGTTGTCGCCCGCGCGCGCGCTGCGGCGCAGCTCGTACTGTCCACCGGACATGATGAGCAGGCGCGTGTTCGCGCGGCCGAGGATACGGTCGAAGTACGCGGTCTGGATGTAGGTTTCGAGCATGATCTTTTCCTTGCCGGGCACAGCGCCGTTGGCCGTCGCGGCCAGCGCGTGTACCCATTGCCAGCGCGCGCGCACGGCGGCGTGCTGCTGCCGCTGCGTGTTGATGGCGGCGCGGGCGGTGCGGTTTTGCTCCAGCCGCGCATCACAGGCGCTGATCTGCTTTTGCAGATGCTCCGCGCGCGCGGTCAGTGCGTCCCGCCGGGCACGCAGGGCGGCGATGTCCGCCGGGGGAGCGGCCTGCAGCTGGGCGCGCAGGGCGTCGCGTTTCCCGGTCAGTCCGGCAAGCGTGGACTGCGCCGCGCTGCTGCGCTGCCGCGCCGTGTCCAGCGCCTGCTGCAGCGCATCGCACTGCGCGCGCGTCTCGTCGAGCGCGCGCTGCGCCGCCGCGCGGTCCGCGTGCGGCAGCTCCTGTGCGCGGCGCAGGACGTCTGCGTCCAGCTCTGCGCACCGCGCCTCAAGCGCGGAGATTTCCTGCGCGCGGTCCTGCGTGTCCACCTGCTGCTGCCGGAGGGCCGCCTCCTGCGCCGGCAGGCCGCTTTCCAGCGCCTGCAGCGCCGCGAGCGCCTGCTGCTGCGCCGTATATTGTGCTTTGATTGCCTCGGCATCCTGCGCGGCCGCTGCGCGCAGGGCGGGGAGGGTATCTGCCAGCGTGTCCGGGTCGAGCGGCGGCATCAGTGCCCGGCACGATTGCGCGAGCGCTTCGCGCATGGCGTCCAGCTGCCCGTGCAGCCCCGCCGCCTGTGCGCTGCGCTCCGCGGCCGTTTTCTGCGCCCGGTCGCTGTCCGATAATGCGCGCTTGAGTGCGGCGGCGTCCGGCGTCTGCTCCGGTGCGGCGGCGGGGCAGGGGTGCTCCGTCGCGCCGCAGACCGGGCAGGGGTGCCCGGGCACGAGCGTGCGCGCGAGGATGCCCGCCTGCGCGTCGAGATAGGCGCGGTTTTGCGCGCCGTAGTGCGCCAGCGCCGCCTGCGCGGCCTCGGCCGCTTTTTGATATTCTGCCTGCGCGGCGGTGAGCGCCGTTTCCAGCTCGGCGCACTGCTGCCGCTGCGTCTCCAGCGCCGCCAGCTGCGCGCAGCGCTGCGCGGCCGCGTCCTGCGCGTGCCCGGCCTGCGCAGCGGCCACGGCCAGCTTCGGCTGCCCGCTCAGTTTCCCGCGCGCGGTCTCCAGTGCCTTCGCGGCCGCGTCCGTCCGGGCGCGCGCCGCGTCGAGGTCGCTTCGCTTTTGCGCCAGCCGTTTGCGTTCCGTCTCCGCCTGCGCGCGCAGTGTGTCGAGCTGTTCATACCGCCGCAGCGCGTCCTCCAGCCGCGTGATGCCCTGCCGCCGGCTCTGGATCTCCGGCTGCGAGGCCGTAGCGGTGTCCAGCGCCGCCTGTGCCGCCTTCATTTCCGCCTGTGCCTCCGTCCACGCGCTCTCCGCTTCGGCGAGTTTCCCGCGCGCGGCCTCAAGCGCCTCCGCCTTGCCGAGGTCGGAGAGCACCTGCTCGCGCTGTGTCTCCGTCTCCGCGTGCTCCGCCTGCGCCTGCGTCAGCGCAGCTTCGTCCGTGTGCAGCAGTGTGTCCAGCGCCGCAAGCAGCGCGTCGGTGTCCAGCGCGTCCGGCAGTGTCTCCGGCGCGTCACAGCGGATGCTCCCGGCCGCCTGACGCAGCCCGGCCTCCAGCTCGCCGCACTGCCGGTCGAGCGCGGCCGCTTCCTCCTTGAGCCGGTTTTGCAGCGCCTGATACCGCTCCGTGTGGAAGATCTGGCGGAAGATGGCCTTGCGCTCGTCCGTCTGGGCGAGCAGCAGCTTGCGGAATTCCCCCTGCGCGATCATTGCGATGCGCGCGAACTGCTCCCGGTCCACGCCGACGATGTCCGTCACGGCGGCGGTCACGTCGCGCGCCTTGGTGATGATGCGGCCGTCCGGCATCGTCAGCTCGGCGTCCGCCTTCTGCACGGTCGTGCCCGTGCCGCGCGTTTTCGGTCGCGTGTATTCGGGGTTGCGGCGCACGGTGTAGGTTCTGCCGCCGTTTGTGAAGGTCAGCTCCACGAATGTCGGCGTCTCGGCCGCTGCGTATTTGCTGCGCAGCATGGAGCTCTCGCGGCTCTCGCCGCTCGCCTCGCCATAGAGCGCGTAGGTGATCGCGTCAAAAATCGTCGTCTTGCCGGCGCCCGTGTCGCCGGTGATGAGGTAGAGCCCGGACGTGCCGAGCACGGAAAAGTCCACGGTCGTCTGCCCGGCGTACGGGCCGAAGGCGGACATGGTCAGGTTCAGCGGTCTCATGGCTGCGCCTCCCGGATCTCCTCCATGAGCTGCGCCGCGAACGCGCGCTGTTCGCCGCTCATGGGCTGGTTGTTTTGCTGTAAGTAGAGCGCTTCGAACAGCTCCAGCGGTGTGCGCTGCTCCATGGCGGCGGGCGCGGCCACCGCTCCGGCGGCGCGTGTGCGGGCGTTGTCGTAGTCGAGCGTCATCAGGTACGGATAGATCGCCCGCAGCCGCCCCACGGCGTCGTACACGTCCTGCTCGTCCGTGAGGATCAGGTGCAGGTAATCGCTGCGGTAGGTCGTGTGCTCGTAAAAGCTCCGCGCGGTCAGCTCGTCATAGCTCCCGCGGATCTCGCGCAGCTCCCGCAGCGGCGTGAGCGCGACGGTGCGCACCTGCACGTCGCCCTTTTCGCCCAGCGTCACGACGGTGACGGATTTGTGCTGGCTTGCCTCGGAAAACGAGTACTTGAGCGGGGATCCGGCGTAGCGGATCGTCGGGCGGCCGATCTGCTGTGCGCCGTGCAGGTGGCCGAGCGCCACGTAGTCAAACGGTGCGAACACGCTGCTGTCCACATTGTCCGTCCCGCCGACGGACAGCTCCTCCGAGCCGCTGCGCGCCCCGCCGGTCACGAACTGGTGCGTCACGAGCACGTTGCGCGCAGCAGGATCGATGTCCATGTGCGCGATGGCTTCGGCCACGGCGTCGGTGTAGCTCTCGATCTGCGCGTCCGGGAACCAGCGGCGCACGTGCGCGGGCTTCAAAAACGGCAGCAGCCACAGGTACACGGGGCCGAATTCGTCGCGCAGCACGATCGGTGCGACCGCGCCGCCATAGACCGGCGCGATGTGGATGCCGCAGCCGTCCATGACCCGCCCGCCGAAGGCGAGCCGCTCCGGCGAGTCGTGGTTGCCGCTGATGAGCAGCACTGGCACGCCGCGCGCGCACAGCTCGGTCAAAAATCCGTCGAGCAGCTCGACGGCCTCGGTCGGCGGCACGGGCTTGTCGTACACGTCGCCTGCGATCAGCACGCCGTCCGGCCGCTCGTCGTCCAGAATCGTGAGAATTTGCCGCAGGATATATGCCTGATCCTCCAGCATCGAAAAGCCGTTGACCCGCTTGCCGAGGTGCAGGTCGGCGAGGTGAAGAAATTTCATATCGGTCCGCTCCTTCCCGCGGCCGGGCCGCGGTGTGGTGCTTCCATTATAATCCGAATCGTGCCCCGGCACAACGGCGATTTTCGCGCAAACCTAACAAAACCGGGAGCCTATAAAAGCCCCCGGCCCCGCTCAGGAAAAGCCTCGCAGAGTTTGCGCCCGCAGGCGGCAAAAAAGTGAAATCATTTTTTCTGGCGACATGTGCGGCAGAGAAAATACCGCTCAGGCTGCAAGTGTGGAATTTGTGTGCCATCGGCGCACAAATTCTGCGCGCAGCAGACTGTAAGCCTTTTGTCGGAAAACCCCATTGGGGTTTTCCGACAGGCAAAAAAACCGGGAGCCGTTACGGCTCCCGGTTCCTGCTCTTGTGCGCGAGATATGCCACCAGCTCCTCCGGCGCGAGCGCGCCGAGGGCCTGCGTGTGCTCCGCCGCCCCGCGCACGGCGGCGTGTACATCGCTGACGGGCACACCATGCGCCCGGGCGACGGTCTCGAGCGCGCGGCGCGCCAGCTCCTCCGTGGTTGGTCGGGTCACTTGCTTCTTCCTTTCCTGCGTCCTGCGGTTAGTATGTCCCGGCGGCGGCTGCCTATCCGCTCACCAGCCGAGCGCGCGCGCCAGCGCCGTGAACGCCGTGCACAGCGCCATGCCCATCGCCGTCGGCAGCAGCGCCGCCAGCAGCGTCCATTTCGTGCTGCCGGTCTCGCGCCGGATGGTCCAGAGCGTCGTCGAGCACGGCCAGTGCAGCAGGAAAAACAGCACGGCGCTCACGGCGGTCGTCCACGTCCAGCCGTTGGCGGTCAGCAGTGCGTGCATCTGTGCCAGCCCGAGCGAATCGCCCAGACTGCCCTGCGCCAGATACCCCATCACGGCGATCGGCAGCACGATCTCGTTGGCCGGAAACCCGAGCACGAACGCCAGCAGCAGCACGCCGTCCATGCCCATCACCCGCCCGAGTGGGTCGAGCGCATTCGCGCACCACGCCAGCAGACTCGCGCCGCCGATGTGCACGTTTGCCAGCGTCCACAGGAGCATCCCGGCCGGCGCGGCCACGGCGGCCGCACGCCCGAGCACGAACAGCGTCCGGTCGAGCACGGAGCGCACGATCACCTGCCCGACCTGCGGCGCGCGGTACGGCGGCAGCTCCAGTGCAAAGGCCGACGGCCTGCCGCGCAGCACGGTCACGCTCAGCAGCCACGTTGCGCCGAACGTCAGCCCCACGCTCAGTACGAGCGCCGCCGTGAGCAGCAGCGCGCTGACGAGTGAGCTGCCGCCGGCCGCGGCGAAAAACATGGTCATGAGCGCGATGAGCGCCGGGAACCGCCCGTTGCACGGCATGAGGCTGTTGGTCAGCACGGCGAGCAGCCGCTCGCGCTCGGAGTCGATGATCCGGCAGCCGACCACGCCCGCCGCGTTGCAGCCGAGCCCCATGCACATCGTCAGCGCCTGCTTGCCGCACGCGTGGCAGGCGTGAAACGGCCGGTCGAGGTTATACGCCACGCGCGGCAGATACCCCGCGTCCTCGAGCAGCGTGAACAGCGGGAAAAAGATGGCCATCGGCGGCAGCATCACGGCCACGACCCACGCCAGCGTCCGGAACATGCCGTCCACCAGCAGCCCGTGCAGCCAGAGCGGTGCGCGCAGCGCCGTGAGCAGCGCCGAAAACTGCGCCTGCACCCAGCCGAGCGCGCGCGCCAGCCATTCCGACGGGGCGTTCGCGCCCGCGATCGTCAGCCACAGCACGCCCGCCAGCCCCAGCAGCATGACGGGGTAGCCGGTCGCCCGGCTTGTGAGCAGGCGGTCGAGCCGCCGGTCGCGCGCGGCGTATTCGGCCGTGCCGTAGGTCACGCACGCGCGGCAGATGGCCTCTGCCCGGCGCACATCGTCCGCGGGGTCTGCCGGCGGCACCGCGTCCGGCAGCGGCTGCGGCGCCGCCGCGACGGTGTCGAGCGCGTCGAGCAGGGCAGAGAGCGTTTTCTTTTTTCGCGCCGTCACGCCTACGACCGGCACGCCGAGCTGCGCCTGCAGCCCCGGCAGGTCGACGGCGATGCGCTTGCGCCGCGCCTCGTCGAGCAGGTTCACGCACACGATCAGGTTCGGCGTCACGCTGCGCACCTGCAGCGCGAGCACGAGCGTGCGCTCCAGGCACGTCGCGTCGCATACGACGACCACGGCGTCGGCCTCGCCGCCGCGCACAAAGTCGCACGCGACGGCCTCCTCTGCCGAGTGCGGGCACAGGGAGTATGTGCCCGGAATGTCCACGAATAAATAATTCTCCCGCGCCGAGCGGCACCGGCCGCACGCGCAGCCGACGGTCTTGCCCGCCCAGTTGCCGGTGTGCTGGTGCATCCCGGTCAGGGCGTTGAAGACGGTGCTCTTGCCGACATTCGGGTTACCTGCCAGCGCCACGACGCGCTCGCCCGCCCGGCGTGTGCCGCCGAACGCGGCCGCGTGCGCGCCGACAGAGCGGTGCGTCAGTCCCATGCGCGCACCCCCTTTACGTCACGGCCACGCGGATGCCGCGGCAGTCGCACCGCCGCAGCGCGATCACGGTGCCGCGGATGAGATAGGCGCTCGGGTCGCCCATGGGGCTGCGGCCGAGGCAGACAACGCGCGTGTTTTCGATTAGGCCGAGGTCGCGCAGCCGCCGCTGCATCCCATCGGGCGCGCACACGCTGCGCACGGTCGCGCTCTGGCCGGGCAGCAGCTCGCTGAGCGTTTGGATCTGTGTCATGGTTGCTTCCCCTTCCTCCGGAGGCGGGTGCCTCCCGTACCCATGGTATTCGGCAGGGTGCGCGCGGGTGCGGGCGGTCAGTCTGCGCCCGTGAGGATGATCTTTTCAGCCAGCTGCTGCGCGTTTTTGAGGATGTGTTCGGCCATTTCGGGCGCGGCTAGTGCATCTGTGATCGAGTTGAACAAAACAATATATGCCTTTTTATATAGTTTGTTCATATCCATAATGTTCCGCTCCTTCCGTTTTTTCTTGATTATAACGCAAAACGCAACGCGAATGCAATGCATAAAACGGGTGCAAAACGCCGTACAATCATGAAAAAACGAAGAAAGGAGCGGCATCATGGCAGCATTTCAGATACCGCGCACACCGCACACGACGAACAAGACCATCCGCTTTCCGGATGATGTCATCGCGGATGTGGAGGCGGCCATCGCGGGCAAGGACTGTACGTTTTCCGCGTTCGTGATCGCGGCGGTGCGCAGCGCGCTCGCGCAGCTGGCCGAATCGCCGGAGGCATGAACGCGCCTTGCGCGCGGGCGTTGGGTGTAGTATAATGCAGGAAAATACCTGTATCAGGAGTGACCGATATGGCAGACAAACCGAAAACGAATGTGGATAAGTTCTTTGAGATTTATGATGCCGACCCTGCCCTGCAGGCGCGCGTGCAGCAGGCGATGGACTGCTATCCCGGCAGTCTCGAGATCCGTGACGTGATGACCGAGCATGTGCTCCTGCCGGTGGCGGAGGAGTTGGGCCTGCCGTTCACGCTCAAGGAGCTGCGCAATTATGAGCTGCTCAAGTGGGGCCGCCAGCACCAGGACCGCGAGCTGACGGACGACGAGATGGCGGCGGATGACGAGACGACCTACTGGCTGCTCGACCGCGGCTGGTCGAACGACGAGGCTGCCTTCTGCGGGGATAAGCATTGAGGTATGCAAAAAAGGCGCGCACCGGCCGGTGCGCGCCTTTGCCATATCCATATCTGTTTACAGTCGGCTTCGGATGTCCTCCACATCGCGCTTCACGCCCTGAATGAACAGAGCGGCGTCGAGGCTGTAGGCCATGGCGTCGAAGCCCTTGCGGAAGCCGTCGACCACGCCGTCGGCCGTGCCGGTGAAGAACATGCAGTACTTTCCGGCCGCGCGGCAGGCGGCGACGATGCGCGTGATGGCCGCCTGAAATTCCGGCGCGTCGAACTGCCCCGGCATGCCCATCGAGATCGACAGGTCGAACGGCCCGACGAAGATGCCGTCCACACCGTCCACGGCGCAGATGTCCTCGATGATATCGAGCGCCTCGGCGGTCTCGCACTGCGGGAAGAGCAGGGTCTCGCCGTTGAAGTGGCGCATGGTCTCCGGCACGGAGCCGAGCCCGTCAAAGCCCCAGCCGTCCTTGCGCGACGGGCAGAAGCCCCGCTGGCCGATTGGGTAATATTTTGCGTAGTTTACGAGTTCCTGCACCTGCGCGAGCGTCTTGACGTTCGGCACGATCAGGCCCTGCACGCCGACGTCGAGCAGCTTGAGCACGGCGGGGCGGCTGATCTCGCGCACGCGCGCGATCGGGCAGATGCCGCTCAGTTCGGCGGCGCGCACGAGCGCGGCGGTGGTCTCGGCCTCGATGGGGGAGTGCTCGTTGTCGATGATGGCAAAATCGAGCCCCGTGCGGCCGAGGCACTCCATAAGGCTCACGCTGGCGGTGTCAAAAAAGGTGCCGATGGGCTGCGCGCCGGCGGCGAGCTTCTGTTTGAGCGTGTTTTCCATGCGGATTCCTCCTTATCTTGTCTCGATGCCCCGATTATACTTACATTTTGGCGCAAAGGCAAGCACCGTTGAAAAGAGGAGAGGGATGCAACTTTGCATCCCTCTTTTTCATGCTGGAATCACATATAACGAGCCAATGTTTTGTGCAGCAGATCGCTGTATTGTTCCAGATCGTATACACTCGTCAGGTTGAATTTTTGGCCCTTTTTCTCCTCGTCCGGCACAATCAGTGTTTTCACTGTGTCGGTGAGTTTTAAGCGACAAATCCATTTGCGGGTATTTTTCTTGTAGAGAATATTGATATAGGATTCGGTGTCCTTATATGTAATGTCTTGCAGGTCAACGACGTCTTTCAGCAGGTTTTTGATGATGAAGTAGGCTTCCAGTTCTTCTTCCGTCGTCACGATTTTCGATTCGTTGCTGTCAGGAACATCCGCATCTTTTTCTGTACTTACCGCTTCCGCCGCGGGCTTTTCAGAAACGGAAACGCTGCCACCAGAGCCGCCGAGCGCGTTTTTAATTTTATCGTTCATCGTCTCGCTGATATAATCATTGAGCGCTTTTTTCAGGAGGGGACGGAATTTTTCAATGACAGCCTGCGTTTTTTGGCCGGTGTAGCACCCTTGCAGGAAAAGCCGTGTCAGTTCGTCGGACGGATTTTCTACCTGCTCCGCAAATTGGTTTTTAAACTCGTGTACATACTTCAGTTCCGATGCAGTGCTGAAAATGGAATCAATATCGAATTCTGATTTGCAGAATTTTTTAAGCTCACGCACCTGGTTTTCACGAATATCAAGAATATTGATGCTCAAAAACGGATCGCTATCCATTTTGTTGGGATTATCCAGATCGGTAAAGAAACGATAGATGAGACCGTTTGTTAAAATTGCGAATTTTGCATCCGTTGTGCCGAAATAGCGGAAAAGCTGGGAGTCATGACGCTCCAGATTTTCGGATATGGATTTACATTCAATCAGGATGACAGGCGCGTCGTCCTTCATGATGGCATAATCGACTTTTTCACCCTTTTTAATGCCTACATCTGCAGTGTACTCTGGAACGAATTCCTGTGGATTAAAAACATCATAGCCAAGCATAGAGAAAAACGGCATAATAATGGCGGTTTTTGTGGCTTCCTCTGTCTGGATAGAGTCTTTCAGAGTGCCCACACGCTTAGCAAATTGTTTGAGCTGGTCTATAAAATCCATAATACGCACTCACTTTCCTGTATTTGATTTTTTCGACTGTTTATTCAATTTTATCACGGGTGCGGTGGAAAGTCCATCCTTTTGAGATGAAAGATTTTTGGTGCTCCAGCGGGGATTTCCCCTATCGAGGATAAACTTCGACTCCCCGGGAGCGACCGGAAAAAATATTCCCCCGCCGAAAGGCGAGGGATATTTTTTGGTGCTCCAGCGGGGATTTCCCCTATCGGGGATAAACTTCGACTCCCCGGGAGCGACCGGGGAAAAACTCCCCGCCAAAAGGCGAGGAGATTTTTTTGGTGCTCCAGCGGGGATTTCCCCTGCCGGGGATAAACTTCGACTCCCCGGGAGCGACCGGAAAAAATATCCCCCGCCGAAAGGCGAGGGAGATTTTTTGGTGCTCCAGCGGGGATTCGAACCCCAATAGAATCACGTGTTTTCAGTACTTATCACTTTCTGACAACACTTTTGACAACTTTCTGCTGCGTTTTACGTACCGGTTGACCTTGTTGTGTACCTGCTGTTTACGCTTGTCCTCAAGGTCGGTGTAGATATCCTGCGTCATTGCGATGGTAGAGTGCCCGAGCAGATACTGCGCATCCTTGACATCGATATTCGCGCTGTGTAGCATGGATGCATATGCGTGCCGGAGTTGATGCGCAGTCGATTGGATGCCATGGCTCTGCTGGTATTTTTTTAGGCCGGATTCCAGCTCCGTCTTTGTCGGCAAGCCGTCAGGGAAGAAGATGAATGTCTCCGGGTCGTCATAGTGCGGCAGGATCTCGATGACGTTATCCGGCAGGTCTAGGTAGCGCACGCCGGCTTCGGTCTTAGGGGATTTAAGAACCGGCTTTCGCGTGTCGGAATATGCAACGGCACGCGCGACGCACGCAGTCCGTGTAGTGAGGTCAATATCTTTTTGCTTCAGCGCAGCGGCTTCTCCGCGACGTGCGCCCGTGTACGCCATGAAATACGACATTCGTGCGAACAGGCTCTCTGTCTTGGATTCTTCGATTTTCTGCAGGTCGTCCGGCGGCGTCGGCTTTCTGGGTACGCGCGGGTTTCCTTTTGGGGTCGGAATCCCGATGCAGGGGTTTGCATCAATATCACCGCAAAGGAAGGCGTAGTTGAGGATCTGCCGCATCACGGACTTTGTGTTGTTGATGACCTTCTGCGAGTAGCCACGCGCGGCGAAGCGCTGCAGGAAGACGACGATCTGATGACCGGTGATGTCCGTGACATACTGGCCGCCGAAAGCGTCCACAGCGCGATTCTTTGCTGTTCTGTAACCGCATACGGTGTTTGGAGACAGGCGCGGTTCGCACTGCTCCCACCAGTCAGCGGCAACGGCCTCGAATGTCCGGCCCTTGCCAGCAGCCTCGTTCGCGTGCTTTTCGCACTCGCGGATATAGTCATCACGCTTTTGTTCGACTTCTTTGTCGGTTTTCCCATAGAAATACTTTCGCTCGCCATTGATGGTGTCAGACAAGACAATGCGTCCGTCTTTGCGCAGCGTGTATTTTGTCCTTTTTTTGCCATGGGCGTCCTCCTGTTGGGGTCTTGCATAGTGAGAAATTTGTACAATCAGATATTTACAATCCAGAAAAAGCGTCATAAAATAGAAGTAAGGGTGTGCATTATTTTGCGTGTCCAGAATATCGACAACAAATCTACTGTCCTGGTGCTGTAGCACTGGGGCATTTTTGTATAAAAACAAAATATGCGGACATTTATAAAGATAATAGCGCGCAGAAATATTTAATTACAAAAAACGCTTGATTTTGCAATTAAACAATGATATTATGCACCAAACCAGACAAAATAAGAGGATTTTAAAAAGCAAGAGGTATTCGCATGAAATATGAGTCTTTAAGGACATTATATTATAAGGATCCTGAACTGTATCAGCAGGAGTATGACAGCCGGCGGAACGGAAGAGCTACTATCCATATAGATTTTGATGTTTCGGGAAAACCGGCATTTTTTGAGGAAAACAATGAAGTGTTCCTCCTTGCGACCGAAATCATGTCCTGTGACAAGAAGATTCTTGCGATAAGCAATGGATTGCCACAGATTGCGCTGCAGCAGTACAGGAAGAAGTGCCTGATCGATGAAATTGTCCTTACGAACAAGATCGAAGGTGTACACAGCAGCCGGAAAGAAATCGGTGAGGCACTTGCAGTACTCGATGAGCAATCCTCTGTAAAAGGGAAACGTCATCGGTTTATCGGGCTTGTCAATAAGTATAATAAGCTTACGAAAAGTGAGTCAGTATCTCTGGCATCATGCGAAGATATCCGGAATATTTATGATGAGCTGGTACTGGAAGAAGTTGTTGCAGAGGATCCGCAAAACGCCCCTGATGGGAAAATCTTTCGGAAGGATCAGACTACCATTCGCAGCGCAACAGAGAAAGTGATCCACGCAGGCCTGACACCGGAGAGAAAGATTATCGAAGCAATGGAAAAGGCGCTTGCGTTTCTCCACGATGATTCCATACTGTGGCTATTTCGGATCTGCATTTTCCATTATATGATTGAATATATCCATCCGTTTTATGATGGAAATGGACGGCTGGGCCGGTTTATTCTGAGCTACTGCATTGCGGAGAAATGTGAGAGCCTGAGTGCCTATCGCATTTCGGAAACGGTGAAAGAAAACATCAAAGACTATTATGAAGCGTTTCGGGTCTGTAATGATCCGCGCAATCTTGGCGATTTGACGCCGTTCCTGTTGATGATGTTGGAAATGCTCTTGAAAGCCATGCAGGAACTCGTAGACGGGCTGCAGAGACGGAAAATTCAGTGGGATCGGTACGAGAAGCTGGTAGATACTTTGCCGAAGAGCAAAAACGAAAAAATGCGTCTGGTTTACAGTTTGCTGATTCAAGCGGCGTTGTTTTCGGAGGACGGGATATCCACTTCTGAATTGCAGGAGGTTTGTGGAATCAGCTATGGAACGCTCCGGAAGCTGCTGGATAATGTAAGAGATCAAGGGCTGCTGATCCAGACAAAGCGGGGGCGGGAAAACTGTTTTGAAATGGACTTGAACCTTCTGGATGAAAAATTCATGAAACAGAACTAAACCTTTGCGTTTGTATATTGCCCCGGTGCGTTGCGCCGGGGCAATTTTCATACACTTATAAGCTGCTCCTTAGATTCAGCCGAGCGCTCGGCGGCTCTTGGCATTTGATCCACAAAAGTCTCGATGCCATCAATATGTTCAGATAGTTTTGGCTTGATATATTGCTTCATGGGATCGAGAATGAAATCGATGCCGTTACGCCTTGCCATTTTGGCAACGGGGATGAAATCACTGTCACCGGCAATTAGTATGATCTGGTCCACATAGCGACCATATGCCAACGATGCAACGTCCAAGCCGATTCTCATGTCTACGCCCTTTTGTTTCACGATAAGCCGAAAGTCGCGCTCAACGAGTTCTGCAGGAGTTCTTGTGCCTGAGAGAATTTCCTTTAAAGCTCTGGGCTTCAAGGTGTAATAGGCTTGAGATTCGGCGAGCTCGCCCATCCGTAGTGCGATTTTGCGCTTTAATTTTAGTTCCTCATAAAAAGCCTTAGACCATTTTGTGCCGGCCTTTTCTGAAAAAGCGATTGTTTCTTTTGTCAGCGGATGAATAATGTCTCGTTCCATTGGAGGACAATCATAATAAAAGATTCGATATAAATCTCGTGGTTCTGTTGCTTCACTCAAATGCAGCAGGCAGTAGTTGAAAAGTTCATTAGCGCGATCTACTGCACTAATCTCTTTACTCCATAAATAAATTGCGCGTTTTCGGTAATAGCCTCCGTCAACCATGATCGCTGTTTTTCGAACCGTTAATTGATTCATATTATTTCTCCTATAAAAAATAAAACCCTTGAGTTTGGAACATCCCGAAAGGTGGGAGCCCGCGCCCAAGGGTTACTTTAGCTGAGTAGAATACTCTACGTTTCTATCTTATGCCCGTGGACGTAAATTGTCAAGTCGGGAATATGCCAAAATGTTTCACTATATACCGCTGGATTTTTATGACCAGTGAATTCTATATCCGTTCAGTAGCTGCGCCGGGGCAATTCTCATTCTCCCTTAGTCAGGAAATGCCGCCTGTACAGCTCTTTCAGCTCGTCGGCGGTGTAGTTCGTGCTGAACCGGCGATTGATGAGGCCGCGCGTGATGCCCCAATTCCAGCCGTATTTGTGGATCATGCGGTACATGATGCTATAGATTTCTGCCTGCATGCGTGCCACGCCTCCTCACACGGCGCTTTCTTCGCTGATCGCGCTGTCGATCATCTGTTGTAGCTTATCGCGATCCCACAGCAAGATTCCGTTCTTTTCGGCCAGTTGCTTTGCACCGGCGGTAAAATAATTATTTGTCATCACAACACCAACATGGCAGTTGTACATGCTTTTACCGGCGCACACTTCCTGCACTGGCGTGTTCCCCAGCGCGGAAGAATAGCATTTACACTGGACGGCATAGCGCACGCCTTCTTTTTCGGCAATCACATCAACACCTTGGTCTCCAGAACCAGGTGTCACGGACACATTGATAAAACCGTTTTTTCGCAGCAGGTCAGCGCAATAGTTTTCAAATTCATGGCCTTCCATACCGTCGGTTTCAGAAATGTCGATGCCTGACATCGTACCTTCGCAACGAACCGTGCCGTCAGCAGCTGCATATGTGTTTATAACACCGCATTCCGCAAATAACTGGTTGCGTAGTTTAATTGCAAATTCCATGGTCTCATCATCGAATTCGTTTTTGTGTTTTTCAATTTCATCTGCAAATATGCGGCATAGGCTTTCTACATGGCTGCGGCTGTTTCTGTATGTTGTTTTCGCCGCTTTTTTTACGCTGTTGTAATGCCGTTCGATAGCATCTCTTGTGTGCCATTGCTTGTTATTGACGAAAATGTCGTACTGAATAGATGGTTTCAAAGTGAATGGCACACGATCTTCAAATGCAATCAATTCATGTGTTTCGGAGAGCATGGAATGATAGTAGGACAAAAACGTTTCGATGTCGTCAGCCTCGTTCGCCAATTCTGTAGACGCCCGCGCTTTTGCGATCAGATCTTGAACCGTTGAGTACATCTTTGTTTTTCTTCGCTTAGACGCCCAAAAAAGAGCAGCGCCGCTGCCGACAAGAAGTATACCATCCACAGCGAATCCGACCGTGTCGTTTATAACGCCTATCATGAAAACCGGAAATGCCAACGAAAAGCATATGACTCCGATCCATTGCAGCCCGTCAAGCTTTTGCTTGTTCTTCACAATCAATCCCTCGTTTCTGTTCTTCCTTCAGCTGTTTATGTATCATCCTTCTGTCATGTGGCAACATAGACACACGGCTGATAATTGAAAAATAGCATATTTCGGGCAGTATTGCAATAAGTTAGCAAAAAACGTTCGGAATACCGAACGTTTTCAACACGCAGCCGAAAAATGTGGTAGGATTATAGCGAGGATGAAAAACAAAGTGCGGGAGTATAGAGAATACAAGGGTGTCAGCCTGCGATGGCTGGCCGGAAAGGTGGGGTGTGGGACAAGCACACTGTGCGACATAGAGAGGGGCAAGAGCATACCAAACGTCCGCCTCGCCATTCGGATCGCGGCTGCGCTGGGCGCGACGGTGGAGCAACTGTGGAGGGAAAACGATGACAGATGAGCAATGGAGGACGTACTTACGGCGTGAAATCGAGCGGCTGCTGATCCTCGCGGACACGCGGACGATGGAGCTGACGCTGGAATTTCTGCGTGTAGCAGCGTAGCAAAAGTGAACAGGCAAAGAAAGAGGAGCAGGACATCAACCCTGCTCCTCTTTCTTGCTTTCTGCGGTGATCTGGCGGGCAAACGCTTCAATGTCTGCCCAGCGCTCCTCCGGCAGACGCGCCAGCGCCAACAGGAACCGCCGCCGGAAATTGTCGTCCTCGCCCTGCATGACGTCGCCGACAAAGCGCATGATCTCCTTGTCGCGCGAGATCTGCACGAACATCTCGCCCTCGCCGGTGCGCAGCCAATGCTCGGAGACACCGAACTCGCGGCAGATTAAGGCGACGGCGGTGTCGGATGCGTTGCGGCCAATTTCATAATTGGCAATAGCTCCGCGTTTCACGCCGATCCTGTCTGCGAATTCTTGCTGTGTCAAACCAAGCGCTTGCCGCAGCTCTTTTATTCTGTTGCCCATGCATTTACCTCCTTGTGAATCAAGAATAGCACAGACGTTGCTATCCGTCAACGAAAAATGCAAAATAAACACAAAAAAGTCTTGACAAATGTGTTTTCCTTACTTATTATTGCAATATAAACGCAAAGCGATGCAACAAAGTGCGAGGAGGTGACGAAAATGCTGACACGCAATGAACAGAAGACGCTGGAGCGGCTGGAGACCGTGATGCAGAGCATGGACGAAATGCAGAAGGCGCAGCTGTGCGCCTTTGCGGAGGGGCTGGCGATGGCGCTGGAGCACAGCAAGCGCGCGTCGTAAGGCGCGCGCAATTCATTCGATCGGAGGTGAGGACATGTACCAAGCAGCAAAAATGATGATTGCGAGCAACGGAAGGCAGAGCGCGGTATTGCTCGACGGCGTTATGATCGGCGTCGGCGTTGACGGCATCCGCCTCGACGTGAAGGAAGGTGTAGCGGAGCTGAGCATTACCGGCATTGATGTGGAGCGGTTCCACGCCGGAAATGAAGCGGACTTCGAGCGCTTTTGCACCGGATCGTCAGGGGATGAACTGGGCGGAGAATGATAGCCATTCCTTTATGGTGTCGACGGGCAAATTCTCCATGAATATGATACCGGAATCGGTAAGCGTGTAATTGCCGCAGATGTCCGTTTTTACATATTTCGCGTTTGACAGCTCTGCCAAGCTGTCGGAGACGGCCGCATCGATGGCGGCGGCATCGTGCGATTCGGTATCGAAATAAACCGCGGAGGATTTTGCTTCCCCGTTTGCGCGCCTCGATTTATAGGCTTTGTAGATCGTGGCGAGAACCTTTTTCGCGTCCCTGGTAAGTGTGTGATCCATGATTTTTCCTCTCCTTGATTCAGTTTCAGAATGATTCTATCACTCGCATGAAGAGGAAACAAGAAAATGTGTTAATTGGAGGTGAGGACATGGATTCTATGGAGCTTCACAGGGCGCTGCGGGCACACTGCCAAAAAGAAAAGGCGGACTGCACAAAGTGCTGCCTGCGCCTTTTCTGCTACACGCCGCCATGTGAAATGACGGACGGCATGATGGAGGATGTTATTTCGTTTGCCGCCAGTCAGCATAGCCACACGGAAAGTCAAACTCATTTATGCCATTGCAGTGACGGTCGGCCGATGCCGTGCCCATGTGAACTGGACATGAGCACCGCACTAGGGTACGAACACAGCCGGCAAGGCAAGAAAACGATGAAGCTGACGGAGGACATGCTGCCGCATCACGTTGGATTTACCCCTCTGGAATGGATGCAAGCGACGTCCTGCCACAAAGAAGAACCTGATGGAGCTGAGCGGGAAGCGGCACGAGATACTCCCAAAGAGGATCTGCAGACGGCTCACAAGACCAATATTTGATTGCCTGGTCGTACATCGCGGTTAAGAGGCAGCCGCAATAAGTGCCTGTTTCATCTGTTGTGAACGTGATACCGCCGCGCAGGTGCCTGGCGTCAAATCTCTTTAGATTGTCAGGTGCGGAGATCTGGAACACCCTTGCTTGTTCAGCGTGTTCCAAGCCCCATTTTTTGAAATCGGAAATCTGTTCAACTGCAAAAAGCGAAATGAGGCGAGAAGGGCAATGCGGAAAAAGCTGTCGGCGGACGAGTTCCACTGTGAATTCAATCAACTGCGAAGAGATCCTTCTGTTCGCGGCGGCGAGTGAATCAGCGGCGACGAAGAGCTGACCAAGCGGCATGGACTGTATGGCGGTCAGCATGGACGCACGATTTGTGAAGTAGTTCAGGCAATGCTGTGACACGCCGTTTTGGAAATCTAAAAAGAAGCGTGAGGCAGCTATGTCGTGCGGCAAATCCGACAGCGGGTGCAGCGAAAGCTCACCGCTTGTCGGAAAGCAGCCAGAGCGATCCATGTGGTAAAGAATCATGAGCTACACATCCTTTTGTACGCAAAATTTCCACGTTTGCCATTTGCAGTATATCAAAGCAACCCAAAGTTTTCAATATCAGCACACTTTAAAAGGAGAGAGGTACATATGCCGCGAGAAAAAGAAACCTTCCGGCTTGAGCTGGAGGAAATATTGAAGTTCACCGGTGGCCGCCGGGTGCTGACGGTGACAGACGTCAGCAATTATACAGGGCAAAGCCGACGGGTGTGCCGCGAGCGGTACAACGTCAGCGGGAAAGAGGGCATCAGCGCCGTGGCGCTCGCCCAGATGTTGGCCAGATAGGTCAAGAGAAAGGAGAAACCAATGAAAGCAACAGGAATCATCAGGAGGGTCGATGACCTCGGCCGCATCGTGCTGCCGAAGGAGCTGCGCCAGACGATGGGCATCCGGACGGGAGATCCCATGGAGATCTATATAGACGCGGACAACATCATCCTGCGCAAGTATATGCCGGGCTGCGCGTTTTGCGGGAGTGTGGACGGAGTCCGACATATCCACGATGTGCCGATGTGCGCTATCTGCGCGAATAACATGCAGATGCTGTACCGCACGGCAGAGGGGAGAGACGGCAAATGAAGGTGTTCGGAGATCCGCGCGCCAAGGCGAAGGTGCGCCGCTACATCGTCTGGGGCATCGAGGATGGCATCGTCTGCGCGTCCTTCATTGCCAGTATTGCGCTCGCCGGGTGGGTGTTCCACCTTATCTTCTCGGTCCTCGGCGTCGCATGAGACGTCCGGAGGTCGTATATATGTCACCGGCAGAGCTGGCGGAGCGCCGCCGGCATGACCGCTGGGCCGCAAAAGGCCGCGCGCGGGTGGCGCTCCCGGGGCGCAAGGCCGTGGTCGTGCCGTGCGCATCGCCGTTCGCGGCGATCCAGTGCGCGGCGGAGCTGTGGGGCGTCCCATGGCAGGAAGTCGTCCACGGGGCGCGCGTCATGTGGGCGCCGCCGGAGACATAAAAAGACACCGCCTGCGAAGATCGTCAAACCCGCAGGCGGTGAAAACCCAATAGCGCACAGGGCGCGTTACACTATATATTATAGCATACAGTTGCCCGCCCTGCAAGCCGAAAAACGCTGACGCCGCAAGGCGTTTTCAGCTTCGGTAAGACCAATTACTAACTCGACCGGAGACAGACAGGGAGGCAATCATGCCGTATGTACATCGCACCGTCGTGTGCGGGGAAACGGTCGAGCACCGCAAGATGTATTCATCCCGTGTGCACAGCAAGGAAGTTAAGCCGCGCAAGCGATCATCTGAGCGGGAGACCTCCAAGTGTCAGGAGCGCATCAACGAGCGCGTGGCCGAGGAGCATCTGCGCTGGCTCATCAACTGCAACTACCATTATGGCGACTTCCATCTGGTGCTGCACTACTGGTGCAAAACCATCACATTAGAGCAAGCCGAGCGGGACAGAGCCGCGTTCTTCCGCGAGCTGCGCAAGGCGTACGCCAAAGCGGGCAAGCGCCTGAAATACATCGCCGTGCTCGAAACCAAGCACATGACGAACGTGCATCATCACATCCTCCTGCCGCGCTTTGACGCGCAGATCATCGCCGCAGCCTGGACAAAGGTGACCAATGGCGCGGGGTCTATCAGCTTCCAGATGCTAGATGACCGGAAGAACCACGCAAAGCTCGCGTCCTACCTCATCAAGGAATCACGCTCCACCATGCGCCGCTGCCGCGAGCAGGGCATCCGCCGCCGGCGGTATACCTGCAGCGCCGGCATGACCAAGCCGGAGATCCGCTATCAGGTGACCAAGGCCGAGACGTGGCGCAAGGAGCCGAAGGCCAGACGGGGGATGCATCTCTATCGCTTTGACGATGGGGCGGAGTATAAGAGCGGCTGGCACGAACTGAGCGGCTGGCCGTGGCAGGAGTATTACGAGATCAAAGACACCACATAGGAAGGAGCGTCCACAATGGGCATCAGCATGGACAGCCTGCCGCCGCGCTATCAGAAACAGGCGGCGCGCAAGCTGGATCCTGTGGCGTATGAAAAGGCGCTGCAGTTTTTCCACGCCGAGGAGTCGGCGAAAAACCCAGCGCGTCAGGCACGGGGGAGTATCAGCCGTGCGACCGGGGAAGGCTTTGAGGCGCAGATCCTCACGGCCTGCGCGTATTACCGGGCGCATGGCATCGCGGAGATCGACAAGACGCCGGAGCCGATCAAGGTCATTTCAGGCCGGCATCAGAATCCGAGCGGCTGCTGGTCGTTCGAGGCGGTTTTCACAAAGCAGGCGCAGCCGGATTTTCAGGGCACGCTATGCGGCGGCAGCAGCGTAGTGTTCGAGGCCAAGGCCACGGACAAAGACCGCATTCTGCAGAGCGCGGTCACGGAAGAGCAGGCGCGTGCACTGGAATCGCACGCCAATATGGGCGCGCTGGCGTTTGTGCTGGTGTGCCTGCGCGGGCGCGCAGTGTATCGTGTCATGTGGGAGGACTGGCAGAACATGAAAGAACTATTCGGCCATAAGTACATGACGGCCGAGGAGCTGGAGCCGTACCGGGTGCAGATGCGCCGGGGCGTGATCCTGTTTCTCGGCGATCCGGAGTGAGGTGGGCACATGGCAATCAAAAACTATACGACGAAAGTGGACGTATATACGTCCATCGGGGAAATCCAAGGCGCGCTTGCACGCCACGGCGCCACCAAGATCATGATTGACTACGATAATGGCAAGCCGCAGGCGATCGCGTTTGGGATCGACACGCCGGTTGGGCCGCGTGGCTTCCGCCTGCCGGCGGCCGTGGATGGGACGCTGCGGGTGTTTGCAAATCAGAAGATCAAGGCCGACCGCGAGCAGGCGGAAATGACTGCGTGGCGGAACGTGCGCGACTGGGTGCTGGCGCAAATGGCGCTGATCGAATCCTGTGATGTGCCGATGCAGCAGATCTTCCTGCCGTATATGGCAGATGATCGCGGACGGACGGTGTACGAGCTGTATGCCGCCGGGCAGCTCGCGCTCGGCGCGGGGGAGGCGACATGATGCTGCGCACACAGGAGACACTTGACGGCGAGATCATCGTTGACAGCTTTGCCGGTGGCGGAGGCGCGTCCACGGGAATTGAGCTGGCGCTGGGGCGAATCGTCAATGCGGCGATCAATCACGACCCGGCAGCGATCCGGATGCACGAAGCGAACCATCCGTACACGGAGCATTACCAGGCATCTGTCTGGGATGTGGATCCGGAGACGGTCTGCCGAGGTCGGCCGGTGGCGCTGGCATGGTTCTCGCCGGACTGCAAGCATTTTTCAAAGGCAAAGGGCGCGGCGCTTGTTGACCGAAAAATCCGGGGCCTCGCGTGGATCGCCCTGCGCTGGGCGGCGAAGGTGCGCCCGCGCGTCATCATCCTTGAAAACGTCGAAGAGTTCCAGACATGGGGGCCGGTGCGTAAGGGGAAGCCGGTAAAGAAACTGGCCGGTACGACGTTCCAGAAGTTTGTCGGGCAGCTTCGGGCACTGGGGTATACCGTGGAATGGCGCGCGCTGGTGGCAGCCGACTATGGTGCGCCGACTACCAGACGTCGGCTGGTGCTGATTGCCCGCTGCGACGGACGTGCGATCGTCTGGCCGGAGCGCACACACGCCCCGCGAGACAGTGCGGAAGTGCGCAGCGGAAAACTGCTGCCATGGCGCAGCGCCGCGGAGATCATCGACTGGTCGCTGACGTGCCCTTCGATTTTTTCGACGAAGGATGAAATCCGCGAGCGGTACGGCATTTCCGCCGTCAGGCCGCTGGCGGACAACACCATGCGCCGCATTATTCGCGGCGTGGACAAGTTCACGATCAAATCAGGGGCGCCGTTCATCGTTGATTGTAACCATTCCGGAGGTGGGCACGTCACGGATAGCCAAGAGCCGTGTAAAACGATTACGGCAAAGCACACCGGAGGCATTTGCCGGCCGTTTCTCGCTCCGCTGACGATGACAAATACCAGCAACAGTGTCGGGGCACCGGTCTCCGCGCCGATGAACACCGTCCGCACAGGCGGTGGCGGCGGTCAGATGCTTGTAACCCCATCGCTGATGTGCATTGGACAGACCGGGGGCGGGAATCGAATAAGGAGCCTGCACGAGCCTGCACCTACGACTGTATCGAAACAAGAGGCCTGCCTTGTTGCCCCGTCACTGATCCAGTATCACACGGAGAAAACAGAAAGCGCCCGAGCGGCTGGCCTAGATAAGCCCATCTGCACGGTGGACGCCGCGAACCGTTACGGCCTTACCTGCGCGAATCTGGTGGAGTATTACGGCGGCGGCCGGCCGTTGGATGTGCAAAGCCCGATGCATACGGTCACGAGTCACGACCGGGAAGCCGTGGTTGCTGCACATGTAGTCAAGTATTACAGCGGGGTGGACGGTGAGAAAGCGGGAGAGCCGCTGCCGACAGTGACGGCCATCGACCACAATGCGGTATGCGCTGCCCACGTGGTCAAGTACAAGCGGGACGAAGTCGGCACACGGCCGTCGGGGCCGCTGCCGACACAGACAGCGGGCGGCGTGTTTGGCTGCTGCAAGGCAGTGCTTTATAAAATCAGCACATCCGAGCGGCTGCACCATTGGCCGCAGATCCGCGACTTGCTGAACCTGTACTGCGGCTATGCGCTGGGCGAGGACGATCTGCTGCTCCTGTCAATCGGCGGGGCGCCGTACTATATCGCAGACATTGGCCTGCGGATGCTGTCGCCTCGGGAGCTGTACAACGCCATGGGCTTTCCGCCGGATTACATCATCGACCATGATGCGGCCGGAAAGCCATACCCGAAGACACAGCAAGTAGCCAGATGCGGCAATGCCGTTTGCCCGCCGATGGCTGCGGCCGTTGTGGCAGCGAACCTACCGGAGTATGCCATGCCCGGGAAAATTGAGACGATGGCTGCACTCGCTGATGCGGTGGCTATGTAAAAAACAAAGGAGGACAACCATGAAAATCTACATATCAGGGAAAATCGCCGGTGATCCGGGTTATAAAGAGAAATTCGCCCGAGCGGCTGCACAGCTCGAGCGGCTGGGCGCGACGGTCATCAATCCGGCCACAGCGCCGGAGGGGCTGGCCAAGCTGGACTATATGCGCATCTGCTTCGCTGAGATGGAGGCAGTGGACTACGTTGTGTTCCTTCCGGACTGGGTGGAATCCGCCGGCGCGAAGCTGGAACGCGCATGGTGCGACTATGTCGGAGTGCCAACAGCAAACTGGGACGCTTTTCGGGTGGACATGCTTTTGAGGAAGTCGCACGGCTGCACATTCCGCGAGCTGCTGGTTGTGGAGCATCCGGACGCGGTAGGCGAAGAGTTTGTCGGAGGGTGTTATGGATGCCCGCAGAACTATGGCTATGAGCCGGAGAACAAACCGTGCCCGCATGAACATGTTCATCAGCGAGAGGCAAAAGAAGTACTGTGCGTGGCCTGTTGGGATCGTATCGTCCCGGGGAGCGAGGCAGTGTGAAATGATGAATTACAAAGGCGTGGCGCGGTTGGCTGCGAAAGAAGCGAAGGGATATCAGCTGTTGATCTACGAGACCGGCGGCGTTATTGGCATGGTTGGCCGCGAATGGGCATACGGCGCACAGGTTGATATGCTACAGCGAACTAACGGCCGGGAGTTGCTGGCGGAAGTGGTGCGCATGCTCGGCCGGATACCGGAAGAAGAAGCGGTGAGCGTTCAGGAAAGCGGGCGGATCGAACAGGCTGTGCTGCTGGACGCAGCGCTCCAGCGCATGGGTGAAGCGCTGGCGGTGCCCACTATCCAGGAGGCAAAAGCCACACCGCTGATGTATGGAAGCACGGCGTTGTGGCAAACGCGGGAGAAAATGATTATCGGCCTTCCCGATGATGTGCAGGCCGTTGTGGCGGCAAATGAAGTGCTGCTGACGGATGAAGCCGGCAAGGTGGTGCGTTATGATTTGGACAGCGAGACGTTCATCGCGCAGTCGCTGGGAAACGCAGATGCGCTGTGGCGGGCACTTACATCGACAAGATGGGTTGCTTGGGATGACTGACGAAGGAGGTGAGGATGTTGGACTGGAAACGGGAGGCGGCTGATGAGCTGCGAAACTACACGAACCGAAAGGCGGCAATTGAAAACATCAGAGATCAGATCGCTGACTTGGCAACGGAGATCACGAGTATCCGCAGTGCATCGGCGGACGGCAGTCCGGTCGCCGGTGGCTCGAACGGCAGGGACGATGCGCTCGTCAACAACATCCTGAAACGTGAGCGGCTGGAAGAGGCGCAGCGCTTGACCGAGAACCGGGTGCGCCGCGTGGATCGTGCCTTGAATCAGCTCTCTGAGCGGGACCGCTGTGTGCTGCAGCACTTTTACATCGCACCGTGCATAGGCGGCGTCGAGCGGCTGTGCCGGGAATTGGCCATCGAGAAAACAACTGCTTACCGCTGGAAGGATTGCGCACTGCGGAATTTCACGATAACGATGTACGGTCTCACGGAGATGTGAGCGCAAGGTGGGAAAAAATCGGGAACATTTCCGCGAAAATCTGTGTTAAAGTGATATCGCGGGATTGCGAGAGAGACCGGTCCCGCAAGTCACTTTGTGATATACCTCTCTTCCTTTGATTCTTTTTGCAGAATGTACGCATGGCTTTTTCTCTTGTCTCTGTCAACTCCGGTTTTCTCATGTCTCTCAACAAAGCAAAGCACCGGCCCGGTTTCGGGTTCGGTGCTTTGTGCATTCTGGTGCGGTTATGAATCTGAAACAACTTACCTACAAACTGCAGGCGGCGCTGAACCAGCGCGGCGAGCATTACAAAGTCAATCAGTTACAGCACTACTCCGAGCGGCTTGGCCGGATGGTAACAAAATACGTGCTGGAAAAGGCAGAAACCGATGAAACCAGGAATCATATCAGCACGCGCGTACTGGAGACTTACAGCATGGCGGATGTCGTAAAAACGCTGGCGAAAATCTATAGCGGGTGATCCCATGAATCTCACGCCAAAGCAGCGCGCTTTTGCGGATTTTTACATCGAATTGGGCAACGCGACCGAGGCGGCGCGCAGAGCAGGGTACTCGGCAAAAACCGCCAAATCCATCGGAGCGGAAAACCTGACAAAACCTGACATAAAAATCTATATAGCGCGGCGGCAGGAAAAAATCGAATCCGAGCGCACGGCATCCCTGAAAGAGATCCAGGAGCTGCGCACGGCGATCATGCGTGGGCAGGAAAAAGACCAGTTCGGCATCGAAACCTCCATCGCTGACCGTCTACGCGCAGCCGGCGACCTTGAGAAGTCGCTGCGCATCAAGGAAGAGCAAGAAACAAAGGCGGCAGCGCGTGCATCTGCGCACTATGAGCTGCCGGCACGCGTACTAGGCCGGGCGTTTGTGGACATCAACCGGCGCATTCAGCCGAACATGACGTACGTCTTCGAGGGCGGCCGCGGCGGCCTGAAATCGTCGTATATATCCCTGAAAATCGTCGAGCTGCTGAAAAACAACCCGACGATGCATGCCTGTATCATCCGCAAGATGGGCAACACCCTGAAAGACAGCGTGTATGCCCAGATGAAATGGGCGATCAATGAACTGGGGCTATACGATGAGTTCAACTGCAAGCTTTCGCCGCTGGAAATCGTGCTGAAAGAAACCGGCCAGACGATTTATTTTCGAGGCTGTGACGACCCGTTGAAGCTGAAATCCATCAAGCCGCCGTTCGGCTATATCGGCATCCTGTGGAAGGAAGAAAAAGACCAGCTTTGCGGGCCGGAAGAAGAACGTTCTATCAACCAATCCGTGCTGCGCGGCGGCGCGGATTCCTATGATTTTTCGTCATACAACCCGCCGAAATCCAAGTCCAGTTGGGTCAACAAGGAGCGGCTTGTCCCGAATCCGGGGCGCGTTTTCCATCATTCCAGCTACACGGAAGCGCCGCCGGAATGGCTGGGCGCGAAGTTTATCTCCGATGCGGAGCACCTGAAGGAAGTCAACCCGGCAGCATACGAACACGAATACGAGGGCGTGGCCAACGGCGACGGCGGCAGCGTCTTTGACTATCTGGAACAGCGGGAGATCACAGACGAAGAGATTTCACATTTCGACCGCATCTTCCAGGGCGAGGACTGGGGCTGGTATCCCGATCCGTACTGCTTCATCCGTTGCTACTACGACAGCGACCGCGAGGCGGTGTATATCTTCGCAGAACACTACGTCAACAAGGAATCGAACGAACAGACGGCGCGTTGGATCATCGAACACGGCTATGACGATTACACCATCACGGCCGATTCGGCCGAACCGAAAAGCGTCAACGATCACCGCGAAATGGGCCTACCCGTCACAGGTGCCGTTAAAGGCCCGGGGTCGATCGAACACGGCATGAAGTGGCTGCAGCGCCGGCGCATCATCATCGACCCGGTGCGCTGCCCGAATGCAGCGAAAGAATTTTCAGAATACGAATACGAGCGGGACAGAGACGGCAACGTCGTCACCGGATACCCGGACGTGAATAACCATAGCATCGACGCCACGCGGTACGCACTGGAACCGCTGACGATGCGCAGGGGGGCAAGTGCATGACTGTAAATATTTTGGGGACGGAATATGAAATCATTGAAGCCGCGGCGGCCGAAGATGCAATGCTTGAAAAATGCGATGGTTACTGCGACAAAACGGTAAAGACCATTGTTATTTCAAAAAAGGCCAAAGACTGCGACCTAAAAGACTATAGCGTCTATCAGGAAAAAGTTATGCGTCATGAAATCATTCATGCATTTCTGTTTGAAAGCGGGCTGTCCGAAAACTTTACGCATCCGGAATACGGCCATGACGAAACATACGTGGACTGGATTGCTTCGCAGTTTCCGAAAATGTGCGAAGTGTTCAAGGAGGTTGGCTGCCTGTGAAAATCAATATCCCGCTGGACAGCGTGAAAAAGCAGATCCGCGAAGAATTCCGCATTGCGCCGCTGGTAACGCCGGAAATGCGCGAAGCGGAAGACCTGTGGATGCAGATCTGGACGGGCACCCCGCCGTGGGCAAACGATCAGGATCGCACCATCAATTTTGCAAAGGCAGTGACCGGCGAAGCTGCGCGCCTTGCGACGATGGGTGTCAGCGTCAAACTGTCCGGCTCGGCCCGCGCGGATTGGCTGCAGGAACGTCTGAACGAAGAACTGATTCCGTTCCTGCGTGACATGGTGGACGTGGGCTGCGCTGCTGGCATGTTTTTGCTGAAACCAACGCCGGACAGCATCGGTCTGTACACGCCGCCGGAATTTACGATCACCGCTGTGGATAACCGAAAGCGCGTGACGGGCGTTGTGCTGTACGACACGAAGGCGACGCCGGATTATTACTATGTCAAGGCCGAATATCACCGCTACGACGGGATGCATTATGTGGTTTCCAACCGCGCGTTCCGGCTGGCGAAGGGCAAAGCATCGGCATCCCGTGTGAATCTGGACGAAGTGCCGGATTGGGTGGGCATCCTGCCGGACGCCGTGCTGGATGATACTGCGCCGCTATTTGCTGTGTGCACCATGCCGGACGCCAACAACATTGACGGCGGCGCATGCGGTATGTCTATCTACGCCAACGCCTTGCCAGAGCTGCGGGGGCTGGACGTTGCATGGTCGGCGATGGTGGACGAAATTCAGGATTCCCGGTCGATCGCCCTTGTGGATGACCGTCTGCTGCGTGAGCCCGGGCGGAAGAATGTTTCCGTGCGGCTGCCGCGCTATGTGCAAAACGTTGCCGGCTCGGCGGCCGAAAGTTTCTATCAGGAAATCGATCGCAAGCTGAAAACCGGCGAACGCCAGACCGGCATCAATATGCTGCTGCAAAGCTTGTCGACCAAGTGCGGCTTTTCGGAAGGCTATTTTAGCTATAACGAAAAGCAGGGCCTTGCCACCGCAACGCAGGTGGAAGCTGATGACCGCCGCACCATCCAGCGCATCAAGGACATCCGCGACCGCATTCAGGCAGCTGTGGATGACCTGATTCAGGCGTTGAACGACTATGCTGATATCTACGATCTGGCGCCCTATGGCACGTATACCGTGGCGTACAATTTCGGCGACATAACGTATAGCTACGAAGAGGACCGGCAGAACACAAAAAGCCTTTGCCAGCTCGGCGTTTTGCCGTGGTGGATGTATCTGGTGCGCTTTGAAGGCTTCAGCGAAGACGACGCAAAAGCGGCCTACGCCGAAGCCAACACAGCAAAGCCGGGGCTGTTCCCTGATACCGAATGATCACCCCGGAACAGTTTCAGGAAATCGGTGAAACCCTGCTGCCGCTGCTGGATGACCTGACGGAATGGATTGCGCGCGACATGATCGAACGCTTCATGATCCGGTTCGGCCGCGGCGAAAAGAAGCTGCTGACCGGCACGGATGAATGGCAGGCATGGGTGCTGGAACAGGCCGGCGGGAATCTAGACGAAATTCAGAAGGCGTTGGCCAAAAGCACCGGCAAATCGCAGCAGGAGATCGCAAAGATCTTCAAGGACTGCGGCATTCAGGCAGCAAAGGCGGACGCAGAAGCCGCCGCCGTGATGTTTTCCGGCTTGTCGCCCGGCATGATGGCGATCATCACGGACGCCTATGAACGCACGGTCGGCGAAATTTCTAACATCACGCGCACGACGGCTGGCGCGACCAATCAGGCGTTCATCGATATCTGCGACGCGGCGTATTGGAAGGTACGCACCGGCGCGCAGTCCTACACCGCCGCCATGCTGGAAGGCGTGAAGGCGCTGGGACAGGTGCAGCCGATCGTGCGCTATCCGTCCGGCCACAAGGATACGCTGGAAGTGGCGGTGCTGCGCTCCATCCGCACCGGCGTGGCACAGTCATCCGGGAACATGACGATCCAGCAGTGCAAAGACATGGGCTGGAATCATGTGCTGGTGTCGCAGCATCTGGGCGCGCGTGTGTCTGATACCGATCCGATCGCCGATCATTCCGGCTGGCAGGGCAAGGTGTACTGCATCGCTGGCAAGGATGCGCAGTTCGATAACCTGCTGGACGCGACCGGCTACCCGGAAAATCCGCTGGGTCTGTGCGGCTATAACTGCCGCCATTCCTTCACACCGTTTCTGCCTGGCGTCAGCCGGAACAATAACAAGCCGATCGATACCGAAGCCAACCGACGCGCATATGAGCTGTCGCAGACGCAGCGCGCGATGGAACGCCGCATCCGGGCGCAGAAGCGCAAGTGCACGGCGCTGAATACAGCCGTGAAAAACTGTGAAGATCCGACGGCCAAGGCAAAGTTGCAGGAGAAATACACGCAGTCCGCCAAGCGCCTGCAGGACCAGAACGCAGCGTACGCGAAGTTTTGCGAAGAAAATGATCTGAAACCATACCACGAGCGGCTCGCCGTTGCGGGGTGGGATCGCTCAGCAGCGTCAACCGCATCTGCGGCGGTACGCAAAGAACTTGATAAATACAAGAAATATCACTATAATAAAGACGGAACGATAGTTGTAACTGATGACTGGACTTCAAAAGCCAAACCACACGTTCCCGGGCAGTATCGTTCTTATGCAGTTGTTGATACCGCTTCTATGGGCGGCAAACAACGCGACAGAACATTTTTTGATGCGGATGGTTGGCAATGCAGGCAGATCAGTAATGGGCCGCACGGGAATCCGAAAAGGCATCCATACGGGGCCAAAGGAGAGCACGCGCACGACATTACCTGGGATGACGACAGGCGTCAGACCAGAGCGACGCGTGAGCTCACCGATCAGGAACGAAAGGAGAACGCGGATATACTGTGAACGCGAAGGATTTAAGGGCTTGGATTGATGATCTTACCCAAGACATCGATTTTGCATATCAAGGGAAATTCGGGTCTATTTGCCCGTTCAGCCGGGAGGACATTGCGCTTTGCTACGATGGATATGCAGTGGACGCACATTCGGTGGACGATGCAATGAATATTCCGTTTATTTGTGGTAAGTCACTTTCGCAGATCTGCGACCAGCTGGATATTTAAAAACAACGTCAAGATAAATCCAACGTGAAAATCATTTCACATAATAATTTGAGAAACCATCTTACCAATCGGCAAGGTGGTTTTCTTATACCCAAAATCGAATCAGGATACGCAGGGGCGGACGGGAAACCGGCTGCTCCTTTGCCATATCACGACCCTGCCGGTGGTCCATCCGGCTCAATCCGTACAGCTGACGAGCTGTTAAAAATCACGTTCAGGAGGATTACGCATGAAGAACATCGAGACCATTCTTTCCGATTTCGGCATCACGATCCCGGAAGGAAAAGCGGCGGATCTGCGCAAGGCCGTCGCCGAAAACTACAAGACCGTGGCGGAATTCACCAAGCTGCAGGAACGCCACGACGCGCTGGACACATCGCTGAAAGACGTGCAGGGCAAGCTTGCCGCCTTTGACGGCGTGGATGTCGCAGCGCTGAAGGGTCAGATCACGACCCTGACAAATGACCTGCAGACCGAGCGGGACAACCGCAAGAAGGACGCCGCCGCCGTGAAGCTGCGCAGTACGGTGGACACGTTCCTGTCTGGCAAGCATTTCGTCAACGACATCACGCGCGAGAGCATCACGGACAAGTTGGTGACAGCACTGGGGTCTGACGATGCGCGCGGCAAGTCGATCGACGACCTGTTTACCGGCCTTGTCACCGATCAGAACGGCAAGGAGATCCCCGGCATTCTTGTGGCCGATCCCGCCAGCAAGGCGCGCTTTTCGTCCGATCACAGCGGCATGGTGCCGCCGGCGGGGGGCGCAAAAGAATACGTAGCCCAGAAATACAAAAACAACCCGTTTTTCAGGGGCTAAGACTACGAAAGGAAATGATGATCTATGTCTATCCAGTATGGATCCATGTATGTCGATGAACAGTACAAGGCAACTGTTCTTCCTAACCTGTTTTATAAGACCTGGCTTGTGCCTGGCGTGACCTATCAGGACGTGATGGTCGACGGCGCCGGCGGCTGCTACTGGCACAAGCTGACCTCCACCGCCGCATCTGTCGGCACGCCCGGCCGTGACTTCACGGACACCGCTGCCGCTGACACGCTGGTTCAGGCTGTTTTCAACAACAACCTGCAGGCATCTAAGAAGATCTACGGCGTGCAGGCCGCTGCTGTGGCGTTCCCGATCGCCGAGGAGCATCTGGCTCTTGCCACCCGTGAAGTCGCGGAGGCAAAAAACCAGTGCGCGCTTGCCTGCCTGATCTCCGAGGGTACTGCATCCACCAACACCACAAAGACCACCGCGGCCAACTTCAAGGCACAGGTACTGGCCGAACGCAAAGCCATGGTCAAGGCGAAAGCCAACCCCACCATCGTGCTTTGCAGCCCGGACTTCTTCGCGACGATGCTGGAGTTCGCCGGTGAGAAGTACACCCCGACGTCCAACGAAATGCTGCTTGCCGCCGCTGCCGGCGGGCAGGTCGGCAGCTTCATGGGCTTTACCTGGATCGAAGTCAACGGCTTCGCGTCGCCCACTGATCTTGCCTACTATCCGCACGGCGGTACGAAGGCCAGCGTCACGGCGGCGAACCTCGCGAAGGTGGAATTTATCATGTATGACCCGAGCGCTTTCGGTGTCGGCGATAACTTTAGTATCGTCCGCATGGTCGACTCCGAGCTTTTCGCCGGCAGCAAGGCGCAGGTCGAGGAAAACGCCGCCCTGCGTGTGCTGGACGCTGCGCAGGTGCACGTGAAGTCCTACGCAAGCGCGTGATCGGCAGGTGAATCACGGTGTACGCGGATTTTGACACATACGTAAAACGGTACGGGGACGATCTGTCCCCGTTCTGCGATGAATCGACCGCCACACGCTACCTGCGTGCGGCGTCGCGGGAGATCGACCGCTTTACGTTTGACCGCTTCGGTGGCACGCTGCCGGAATCCACGATCGACGCCGAAAAGCTGCAGGACTGCGCGTGCGAACTGGCCGAATGCCTTTACCGCATTGACCAGGCGCGTGCCAGCGCGGCTGAAACCGCAGACGTCGGCGGCGTAAAAACCGCCGGCCCTGTGGCGTCGGTGTCGTCCGGCAGCGAATCAATCACATATAAAGCGGCCGACAGCTGCTACACGACCGCTGTGAAGACCATAGCAGCGCGAGACGAGCTGGTGTTTGACTTGCTTCGGCGCTGGCTTTCGGGAGTGGCCGTGGATGGCGTCCTTGTGCTGTACGCGGGGGTGACGTGCTGATGCTGCTGCATAGCGATACGATCACGCTTTTTTCGCGCGTGCGCGGCGCGCGCGGTCAGGACGATACATGGGTGCGGCACGTACTGGCCGGCGTCAAGGTGGAAGCAAAAACCGCTATGACGCCAGGTACGACCGGCGATGTGCCGGGGCACTATGTGCTGCTGCTTGTCCCGAAAGCGTCCATCGGCGCGCTGACCTATGCGTCGCCGGAAGTGTACCAGGCGGCGGATGACCGCAGCGGCCTGATTGCGTTTCAGCCGGGCGATTATTTCTGCCGCGGCGATCACGACTGGGCGGAATACGATGCGCTGTGCAAAATCACAGAATGCCACCGCATCACATCCTGCGCGTGGTTTCCGCTGATTGCGCACTTCGAGGTGACAGCGTCATGAGCGACATCAAGCACTATAAGGACGTCAGCTATGTCAAAGGGCACGTCCGGGTAAATCTCCGGTTCGCCAAATACGGCCCGCGATTCGCCAAAGCGCAGGAATGGCTGGGGCAGCAGGTGCTTGCGGACAGCAAACTATACATGCCGTTGAAAACCGGCAGCCTGCAGCAGCGTTCATACGTCGCAGAAGGTGGCCGGCAGGTTGTGTTCCCAGGCCCATATGCACGGTATCTGTATATGGGTAAGGTCATGGTCGACCCGGAAACCGGTTCACCGTGGGCGCGCAAGGGAGCTGCAAAAGTTGTAGCCGACCGCGATCTGCGGTTTGCGGCCGGCGTGCCGCACTGGGCGGAAGTCGCGCAAAACGAACACGGAAAAGAATGGGCGGATGGCTGCAAACGGATCATCCTGGGGGAATCAAATGGTTGACACAAAAGATTTTTCAACGATCCTGAGCGGCTTGTTGAATGATTTCCCGGCCATTGGAGCGCGGGAAATCCGGTTCGGCGAGCTGGGCGACAAGTCCGGCGTCGGGATCTATCCGTCCGCTGCGGCGACGGTGATCAGCGAAACGACCGACATCATGGGCGGTGTGTACCAGAAATGCAACTATGCGTTTCGGGTGGTATATCGCGCCGTACCGCAGTCGGAAACTGACCGCATCCACATCAAGGGCTGGCTGGACAAACTGGCACGCTGGCTGGAAAAACAACCGATCACGGCGGGCGGCCAGCAGCACACGCTTGCCGCGTGGCCAGACCTCGGCGATGGCCGGACGCTCACCGCGTTTGTGCAGTTGTCGGCGGCCTATCTGGCCGGACGCTATGCCGACGGTGTGGAAGACTGGGCCGTGTCCCTGTCGATGCGGTACGACAATAATTTTGAAAGGTGATGCATTATGCCTGAAAGTACGACTTTTAACACAACCGCGGGCCAGACGATCGCCCGCAAACTGCTGATGGCCTTCCTGAATACTGGCACATCTTCCGCGCCGGTTTGGTCGATCGTCGGCAAGCGCGTGGAAGACAGCAGTCAGGAATATGACTGGAACAAGGAGACCACGCAGGACATCCTGGGCAACACGTTTACCACCATGTCCGCGCCGACCATCACGCAGACCTTTGACCCGTGCAATCTGGACGCCGGCGAAACCGCACTGACGAAGCTGTGGCAGCTGGCAATCAAGGATCAGGACGTTGCGGCGCTGGCCGAACAGGATATGATGATCGTGCACTGCTATGCCGGCACGAAGGACACGGCGATGTTCGCCGAACGATATAGCGGCTGCGCGATTGAAGTGAAGTCGCTGGGCGGCGACAAGACGGTGGACATGCCGTTTGACGTGACCTACGGCGGCACGCGCACGGTCGGCACGGCGGCCATTGCGGACGGCGTGGCCACGTTCACGAAGGCGACGGCATAAGGGGGTGACGGCGTGAGCAATAACATTTCATTCGAAACCGGTCTGAAAGCGTTCACCATTAACGGCGACGCAAACCGGAAGATCTATTTTGACCCGAACGACATCGGTATCATCGACCGGCTGGAAGCGGCCGCGATGGCGATCAAGGCCAAAGCCGACGAAATGGGCACTCAGGAAAGCAATACGGACGCCCGCACGACGATCCGCGAACTGGACGCCTACGCACGCGAACAGGTGGACGCGGCGTTCCCTTCGCCCGTCTGCGATACAGTGTTCGGCAAAGCCTGCTGCGTTTCGCTCACGCCGTCCGGTTCCCTGCAAATCATTTCGTTCCTGGAAGCGGTTTCGCGCCAGATCCGGCGCGAGATGGACGCTGCGGCCGCTGCCGCGCAGAAGCGTCAGGCAAAATACCTGGATAAATACAGCGGCGGTCAGCGCAGGAAGAAGCGCAGATCATGAATACCGGCCTGCCGAAGGCAGCATGTATCGGCGGCCGGTGTTTTCGTATCCGAAGCGACTTTCGCGAAATTCTGGACATCTGCGCCGCGTTGAATGACCCAGAGCTGACAGATCAGGATCGCGCCGAAGTGGCGGTCAAGATCTTTTATCCGGACTGGGATCAGATCACGGACATGGCTGCCGCGGTGAAATTCATGCTGTGGTTTTTAGACGGCGGTGTGGATCGCGGCGACCAGCGGCAGCAGCCGAAGCAGATGGACTGGGAACAGGACTTCCCGATGATCATTGCGCCGATCAACCGCGTAGCCGGGCGGGACGTGCGCGCACTGCCGTACATGCACTGGTGGACGTTCATCGGCTATTACATGGAGATCGGTGACTGCACGTTTTCCACGATCCTGGACATCCGGCGGAAGCTGCGCAAGCACAAGAAACTGGAAAAGTGGGAGCGCGAATACTACGACGAAAACCGGGAATTGATTGATTTCAAGTCGGCGTATCTGACCGACGACGAAGATGAATTCATCCGGCAGCTGATGACAGGGGGTGTGCGCGATGGCTGATGTTGTCGGCGATCTGGTATTTGATACAACGATAAACAGTGGCCAGTTTGACGCTGGCCTTGCGAAGCTGGAAAACAACGCGAAAAAGGCTGCGAACAATGTGGACAAGGCCGCACAGAAGGTAGCCGCGCTGCGTCAGCAGCTGGAAGAACTGCAGGCTGTTGCCGAAAACGAAAAGAAAACCAGAAGCACCGGGACAGTATCGCAGGAAACCGGCGATGCAATCCAGAAAACGACGCAGCAGCTGAAAGACGCACAACTGCAGTTGCAGGGATTGCAGGCGGACCAGGCCAAGGCAAACGACGCTATAGGCGCCTACGTGCAGAAGCAGCAGTCAGCGGCTGTATCGACGTCGAAAGTGTCCGAACAAATGGGCAAATTCGCAAAGCGCATTGCCACCATCGCGAAGAAAGTGTTTATCTTTACGATGATCGCGAAGGCGCTGCGCGCCATGCGGTCTGTGCTGCTGAACACCATCAACGCAGACAAGCAAATGTCTGCGTCCCTTGCGCAGATCAGGGGCAATCTACTGACGGCCTTCGCGCCGATTTATAGTTTTGTTCTTCCCGCCATTCGGACGCTGCTGTCATGGCTGGCGAAGCTTACGGCCGTTATTTCGTCTGTATTTGGCGCAATCTTCGGTCAGACGGCATCGCAGGCACAGGCCAACGCCAAAGCGCTGTACCAGCAGGCAAACGCCACATCCGCGGCCGGTGACGCGGCGGAAAAAGCGAAGCGGCAGCTTTCCGGGCTGGACGAAATGAACCGCTGGGAATCAAACGACAGTTCCGGCGGCGGAAGCGGTGGCGGCGGGTCTGCCGCGCCTGATTTTAGCGGCGTCAGCCAGGTCAAGCTGCCGGACAACGTCCAGGCGGGGGTGACGAAAATCGGCGAAGCACTTCGTTCAATCATCGAATCCCTGAAGCGTATCTGGGATTCGCCGGTCGTGCAGTTCATCGTGAAAACCGTCTTGTATGTGGCGATGCAGCGAATCGCGTGGATTCTTAGCAGCGTCGGTTTGGTGCTGGAAGGTATCGCCGACATACTAGACGGCAACGTGTGGGAAGGCATCAAAAAAGTAGGCCTCGGTTTGTTGGATTTAATGAATCCGATTGGCGGCCTGCAGGACGGCTTCAAATCCCTGTGGGAAAAAGTCGCCTCCGGCGCTTTATCCGCCTGGGAGGGCATCAAAAACGCGTTCAAATCCGTGCCGGAATGGTTTCAGGGCAAATTCCGCGATGCATGGCAGAAGGTCAAAGACGTGTTTTCGATCGGCGGCCGGATCTGGTCAGGCATCAAGGAAGGCATCGAAAACACCTTCCGCACGGTCGTCAACGCCATCATTCGCGGCATGAACACGATCATCGCCGTGCCGTTCAACAAGATCAATTCCATGCTGAATACGATCCGCAATGCGCACTTCCTCGGCATTTCACCGTTCCAGAATATGTGGGGCGTGAATCCGCTGCCAGTGCCGCAGATCCCGATGCTGGCGCGCGGCGCGGTCATCCCGGCGAACCGGCAGTTCCTTGCCGTGCTGGGCGACCAGCGCAACGGCAACAACCTGGAAGCGCCGGAATCCCTGCTGCGCCAGATCGTGCGCGAAGAAGCTGGCAGCGCTGGCAGCCGATACGAATTCATTGCGCGGCTGGATCGCCGGGCGCTGTTTGACGAAGTCATTACCGAAGCAAAACTGCGGAAAGGGCAAACGGGTAAAAACCCGCTTGTAGCGGTGTAACACATGGCACAAGAATACATTAAAATTCGCAAAAGCGCGTCGGATGGCTGGCTGGTACTTCCCCAGCCGGATTCCGGCGCGCTGTCGTATGACTTCGAAACGACCTACACGGAAGACAGCGGCCGCGTCCAGACGGGCGTGGCTGTTGTCAGCCCGCTATTCACGGTGGAAGCACTGGGGTATAGCCGGGCGTCAATCAGCAAAACCATGCTGTCGCAGATCCTGAAGATCATCGCCAAAGGCCAGCAATTCCAGCTGCACTACTTTTCCGCCTACTATGGCGCGTGGTGTACGTCGTGGTTTTACGTCGGCAAGGGGCAGCTTGACATTGGCCGGCTGAACGAAAACAAGGAACTGTTTACGTCCCTGGAATTTAACATGGTCGGCGTCAATCCGCTGACGTGATGGGGGTGACATGATATGCGAACAGTTGAAAGCCAGATCACAAGCGTTTACCCGTCACAGACGAACTTTGTAGTTGATGTGTCTTTCACATGGGATCACGATGTGACGTTTGTCTGGGGCGACGAAACCGTGACAATCAAGGCCGGCAGCTATCTGCAGGAAGGCCGGCAGTTTTTTCGCCCTGGTGGTACGAAGATTACGGCGCAGACGGCGTCCAGCAGTTATCCTGTCGGAATCGCTGTGTGCAAATGCGCGACGATCGAAATGTACGACATTGGGTGGTCAAACGCCGACTACTGGTCATTGTACGAAGGGGCCACGGCGCACCTGAAAGCGGCGATCACTATTGACGGCGTTGAGCGCATGGTGGACATGGGCAGCTTCAAGGTCTACGAAGTGGAAACCGTGCACGAAGTTACCACGCTTACCTGTTACGACGCCATGAAGGCGGCAGACGTGCCGTGCCCGGCGGCGATGCAGGGCGAACACAGCTATCCGGAACTGTGGCAACTGGCGGCGCAGCAGCTTGGTCTGACGGCTGGCCCGCTGGATTTGCAGTATAACGCGCTGGCGACCGTGGATGCGAAGCACACCATCCGGCAAGTGATCGAAGCAATCGTGCTGGCCTGCGGCGGCAACGCTGTTGTATCAGGAAATACGCTGTTTGCACGGCTTGTGCCGTCGGCAGCGGACGTTACGCTGGCGCAGTGGATCAATCCGGTAGAAGTGGCGAAAACGCCGGTAGAAGTTACAGGCGTGCGAGTGAAAAAGACGTTCGCCAGTGACGGGCAGGAGCACACGTATTTTTTTGGTGCCGGAGGCTACGTCGTTGAACTGAACGACGACAACCTGTGGCTGGGAATTGAAGGGCCGGCAGGGTCGATCACCGTTGCCGCCGAAGCTGCTGCTGCGTCGCTGTACGTGCAGCTGAAAGAAAAGCCGGTATATAAATTTTCTGGTGATCTTCCGTCTGATCCGCGCCTTGACATTTTCGACAAGGTCATCGTCAAGGACATCAACGGCCGGGAATACCCGTCAATCATCACGGAGTACACATTCGTTTTTTCCGGCAAAACATCGGTCGGGAATAGCGTCGAATCCGGCAGCAGCTACAACACGTCCGACGGCGGCGCATCCGGCAGCGGTTCGGACGGCGCGGCTGGGGCCGACTACATCATCGCGCAGGGCACGACCGGTGCGTGGACGTGGCGAAAGTGGGCATCCGGTATCGCCGAGATGTGGGGCATTTTTAGCGCCGACACTTTGGCCGTGGATAATGCGTGGCATAACGTGTACTACGGCACGTGGATGGGCTTGGCCGCAAACAAGGCAGGGCGGAAATATCCTTTTGACTTCGTGGCCGCGCCTGCTGTGACGGCGACGCCTTACAGCACGACGTCGGCGGACTTCTGGCTACTGACAGATAGTGCCAACAATATCGGGACGGCGCTGACACACGCGCCTGCCTATGCCTGCGTGCTGCCAGCAAGCGCCACGATTACAGGCCCGCAGATACACTACCATGTCATCGGCAAATACAAGTAAAGGAGGCAACCACATGACAATCTCGATCGCAGATGGACGAGGGGCGCTGTGGCAGTGGGACACCGGGCGGCGGGTCAAGATCACCGACGGCGACGGCGTAAAGCAAATACACTATCAAAATAAGTGCTTTGGCCGCAGCGTGGACGTGGACGTCGGCGCAGATGGCACGGCCATCATCCCAGATGAGCTGCTGCAGGACTGGCACCCGCTGACGGCCTACGCCTACGTAACCGACGACGCGGGCGGCTACACCAAGGTGCAGCAGGACTTTGTTGTGCACAAGCGCGCGAAGCCCGCCGGATATGTATACACACCGACAGACCAGATGACGCTGCAGACGATCCAGCGCCAGATCGGCGACCTTGCCGACCTGACGACGGAGGCACAGGACACGCTCGTGGCGGCGATCAACGAGGCGGCGCGCTCGGGCGGAGGCGGCACAAAGTATCAGATCGGCAACGGGCTGAAACTGGACGTCAAAACGAACACGCTTGCCGTTGATACTGCGGATGCGGTAGAGCGGGACAACACGAAGCCCATCACGTCCGCCGGTGTGTATCTGGAAATCGGCAACATTAACGCCTTACTTGCGACGATCTGAGGAGGAACGTATGAGTACACAAACTGAAATCACAAGATTGCAGACCGCCCGGAACAAGCTTCGGACTTGGCTTGTCGGTCTGGGGCTGGCAGCGTCCACGGACAAGCTGGACACGCTGGCGACCGCAGCTGCGGCCATTAAGAATCAGGGCGCCGTTGATGCAAGCGTCAAGGAGGGCGAGAGCTACACCATCCCGGCGGGCTACCACAACGGCACCGGCACGGTCAAGGGTGTTTCCGGCGGCGGTAACTATCAGCTTCAGGCAAAGACCGTCACCCCCACCAAAGAGCAACAGGCAGTCACCCCCGACCAGGGATACTATGGCCTGAGCGGCGTGACAGTCGGCGCGATTCCTGAAGCGTACCAGGATGTTTCAGCGACTACCGCCGCGCCAGGCGATGTGCTGGCGAACAAAGTCTTCGTTGACGCCGAAGGCGTGACCAAGACGGGCACCATGCCGGACAACGGCGCGGTCGCAAAGGTGCTGGATGCATCCACCGGCAATCAGGAATACACCGTCCCAGCCGGTAAGCACTCCGGCGCAGGAAAAGTCTCCATTGTGCTGGAAGACAAGTCGGCCACACCTGCTAAGGCCGTCCAGGACATCACCCCCACAAAGGGAAAGGTTCTCGGCAAGGTCGCAGTCGGAGCTATCCCGGATAAGTATCAGGACGTGTCCGGCGTGACGGCGACGGCGGCGCACGTACTTGCCGGTAATAAATTCGTGACGGCGGACGGCACACTTACTGCTGGCACGATGGCCAACAACGGCGCAATCAGCAAGACCATCGACGGCCTCACCGCGACCGAGGTGACCATCCCTGCCGGGTATACATCTGGAGGTAAGGTTTCGATGACGGCAGACATCGAGACCGCTTTGGCAGCAATCTAAGATCGGGGTGCACTATGAGCGTATCAAGTCAAATCACACGCATCAATCAGGCGAAGGCGGCCATTAAGGCGGCTATAAAAGCAAAGGGCGTGGATGTGCCGGATGCAACGCTGCTCGACGGCATGGCCCCAAAAAGGTGCAGGCCGTGCGCACGAGCGAAAGCATCGTCTTTATCGCGGCCTCGGACGCGCACCAGCTTGACACCAGTGCGGACATCGTGTCAGGAAATCAGCACGCCGGTATGGCGATGAAAGCGCTGGCGTATATGCTGCCCGGGATTGATTTCTGCTGTTACCTTGGAGATTACACGTGGGGGGCTAATACAACTACAATCGCAGAAATGAAGCGGCATATCACGGAAATCAATAGTGACATTGATGAAGCGCTTCTTGGCATCCCGCAGTTCCGCACTGTCGGCAATCACGATGCAGGTGCGTATGCTTCCGCACAAAATGGCACGACGATATCAGACGCAGAGCTTTACCAGATGATTGGGAAATACTGCGATGGTGCAACATTCGGGCCAACAACTGCTGGCTATTGTTATAGGGACTTCGACAGCAAAAAGCTGCGTGTAATTTGCCTCAACACTTCCGAAAGCCTGACGGCAAACACAGCGTCAACGGGTCATGTTTCCGATGCACAGGCAGTGTGGTTTGCTGAAACGCTGAAAGCAGTTGGGGCTAAAACCGGCTGGCGTGTGCTGACGCTTTCACATCACCCACTGGATTGGAGCGTCGTTAGTGTATGTTCCAATATTGTTAAGGCGTATGTAACTGGCGGCAGCATTACGGTAGGCGGAAAGACTGTTAATTTTGCGAACGCCAACAGCGCACAATTTCTTTGCGCGTTCCATGGGCACGTCCACTGCTTCAAGGCTGCAAAGCTGAACAGTATTTCCGGAAACACGGCGACGGAATTTAACGCATGGCGCGTGGCAATCCCGAATATGTGTTTTAGTCGCAACAATGAATACGGCCAGAACGGGAAAGGCGAATATTACGGCGTTGAATTTGGCGAAGAAACGACGTACAACAAAACCGCCGGAACGGCAGACGATACAACATTTGTTGTAAACGTAATCAATCCGGCTGCGCAGAAGATCTACAGTTACTGCTATGGCGCGGGCTATGACCGCGAGATCTTCACCGGCATCAAGACCGTGGCCGTGACGGGCGTAACGCTCAACGCCGCCTCCGGTAAACTGACCGTTGGCGGGCAGACCACGCTGACGGCGACCGTAAAACCCGCAGACGCGAGCAACAAGACGGTGACGTGGGCAAGCTCCGCGCCGACCGTGGCCAGCGTGGTCAACGGTGTCGTCACAGCGCTTGCGCCGGGCAGCGCCAAGATCACAGTAAAAACCGCAGACGGCGGCTTTACGGCAGAGTATGCGCTGACGGTCAAAGCCGCGACATCCGACCTGCTGGCGGACTATGGTTATGCGGACAATACCCGGCTTTCTACCGGCAGCGGCAGCGAGAAAGCCGCCGCAGGCTATGTGATCATTGGACACACGGCGGCGATCCCGATCGACAAGACCAGATATCCCAACGGCGCGACCATCCGCGTGACCGGCGCGGTGAACTGTCTGGGCAACAACTGGTCTGGCGGCAATAACGGCGGCGACAGCGCGTTCGTGTTGTATACGACTGGCGGAACGCAGTTTTCGAAGGCGGGCTACATTGAGGCCAAGGCCACGACGGCGGGAACGTTTACGATCGACGCGGACAAGACCGGCTTCACTCTGAACATCGCGTCGCTGTCAGCACCGCATTATATCAAGTTCTGCGTCAAGGGCGCCGGAGCAAATCTTACGGCGACGCTGACGCCAAAATGAAGGGGGTAACAGCAGATGAAATTTGTTGCTTGCAACACGGACAATTACCGCGCCGGGCGCACGCAGCCGGTGCGGTACATTGTGATGCACTACACGGCAAACAACGGCGACACGGCAAAAAACAACTGCGACTACTACCGCCGCGTGGGCGGCCTGCAGGCCAGCGCACACTATTTCGTGGACGAGCACGGCGTTATGCAGTCCGTGCGCGAGAGCGACACGGCGTGGCACTGCGGCGCGCGGGCGTACTGGCATCCCGAGTGTCGCAATGCCAACAGCATCGGCATCGAGATGTGCAGCCGCAAGCGCGCCGACGGCAGCTACTACATCAAGCCGGAGACCGTGGCCAACGCCGCGGCCTTGGCAAAAGACATTATGCAGCGCTATGGCATCGACACCGACCACGTGCTACGGCACTACGACGTGACGGGCAAGCGCTGCCCCATGCCGTGGGTGGATGACCCGGCGCAGTGGACGGCGTTTAAGGATATGCTGACGCTGAAAAACACTACTACAGTCGAGGAGGATGACGATATGGTACGATACAGCAAAATCGAGGACGTTCCCGATTGGGCGCAGGACACGGTACGCGCGCTGATGGACGCGGGCGCACTGCAGGGTGACGATCAGGGGCGGCTGGATCTGTCGCTGGATATGATCCGCGGCATGGTGATCGGTAAGCGGTACGCGGACACGCGCAGCCCCAGATACGCCACGATCGACGACGTGCCCAGCTGGGCGCGCGAGGAGACGCAGCGGCTTATCGACCGCGGCGTGCTGGCCGGTACGAGCGGCGGCAAGCTGGACCTGTCGCTGGACATGCTGCGCACGATGATCGTGTGCCAGCGGATGATTGACAATGCAAAGGAGGGTAAAGCATGAATGCACCAAGCAAAGCGATGGAGCTGAAAGCGGCCATCTCGGCCGTGCTGGCCGGCATGACGGCTTTCTGGGGGTGGACAGGCTGGCTCGTGGTAATCTGGCTGGCCGCGATGATCCTGGACTACGCTACTGGCTCGTGGGCAGCGCTATCGACCGGCTCGTGGGATAGCGCGGTGGCGCGTGCGGGCCTGTGGCACAAGCTCGGTAGCATTGTGGCCATGCTGGTCGCACTGCTGCTGGACGTGGCGCTGTCGGCGATTATCAATTATGGCGGATTGGGGTTTGAGCTGCCGTTTACATATAAAACGGCCTTTTTGCCGTTGGTGGCAATATGGTACATCGTTACGGAGCTGGGGAGCATCGTTGAAAACGCTGCGCACCTCGGCGCACCAGTCCCAAAGTTCCTGACCGACTGCCTCGCAAAGCTCAAGGACAAGGCCGATGAGGATAAATAAAGAACGGGCGCTGCCTTAACTGGCAGCGCCATTTTCTTTATCTGTGAAGTTGTTTTTGCCCTTGAATTTTGACAACACTTTTGACAACAGTTTGCGTCTCAAAACGTTCCAGAGCGCACCGAAAGAAAAACGAAGAAACCATTGAAAATCAAGGCTTTCTTGAAATTTCAATGGTTTCTTTTTGGTGCTCCAGCGGGGATTCGAACCCCGGACACCCTGCTTAAAAGGCAGGTGCTCTGCCTACTGAGCTACTGGGGCATATCGGTGTGAAAAGTTATCTGCTATCCAAAATATCAAACGCGAATCCAGCGGAGCGATTCGCGGCTGAAGAAGGAGCTGGTGTTCGGAAACGGATGCTTTCTGCTTGCAGGAAGCAGGAGTTGGAAGAACATCAGCGACGTGGCTGGGATGGCGGGATTCGAACCCACGATATCAGAGTCAAAGTCTGGTGTGTTACCATTACACTACATCCCAATATCGGGGCAAAATCAACGGGGATCGGGATCACTCCCAATCCCCGATTTCGTGGGGTGGGTAAAGGGGTTCGAACCCTCGACACCCGGAACCACAATCCGGTGCTCTCCCAGCTGAGCTATACCCACCATAGATCTGAAATGGTACGCCAAGAGGGATTCGAACCCCCGGCCTACTGCTTAGAAGGCAGTTGCTCTATCCAACTGAGCTATTGGCGCGCATGCAATATTTGGCTGCCCGCCCAGAAGGTATGGAGCGGGTGATGGGAATCGAACCCACGTATCCAGCTTGGAAGGCTGGTGTTCTACCATTGAACTACACCCGCAGAGGTCGTCCCACATTCAGCTTTACGAATATACCATCCCTGCGCGGTGTTTGTCAAGCAAAACCTGTTCAAAATGCGAAAAAATCGTAAACCGGGGGACGGCGCAGGCCGTCCCCGCGGATTTTTCAGCGGTGAAAGAGCTTTTTGGTCTGGAAGCGCGGCTCAAACGTGATGTTCACCTCAAGCTTTTTGAACACATTCTCGTCCACGTGCGAGAGGATGACGGACGAGTGCGCCTCGCAGTGCGCCAGCTTTTCGAGCTGCTGCATGGCGGTCTCGGCGGTCGGGTCGCTCACGGCGCAGATGCTCAGCGCCACGAGCACCTCGTCGGTGTGCAGGCGCGGGTTGTGGTTGCCCAGATGCTCGACCTTCAGGTGCTGGATCGGCTCGATGATCTCGGGCGAGATGAGCGTGACGTCCTTCGGGATGCCGCCGAGGTATTTGAGCGCGTTGAGCAGGCAGGCGGCGCTCGCACCGAGCAGGGAAGAGGTCTTGCCGGTGATGATCGTGCCGTCGGGCATCTCGATGGCGACGGCGGGGGCGCCGGTCTCCTCGGCGCGCCGGAGCGCCGCGCCCACGACCGGGCGGTCGGCCGCCGTCAGGCCGAGCTGGTTGAGCAGCAGCTCCTGCCGCTGCGTCTCGACCGGGGCGCACAGGCCGCGCAGCTGCGCGCAGGCGGTGGCGTAGTAGCGGCGCAGGATCTCCTGCCTGGCGGCAGCGCAGCAGACGGCGTCGTCGCTGATGCAGTAGCCTGCCATGTTCACGCCCATGTCCGTGGGGCTTTTGTACGGCGAGCTGCCGTAGATGCGCTGGAACATGGCGTTGAGCACGGGGAAGATCTCCACGTCGCGGTTGTAGTTGACGGTCGTCACGCCGTAGGCCTCGAGGTGGAAGGGGTCGATCATGTTCACGTCGTCGAGATCGACGGTCGCAGCCTCGTAGGCGAGGTTCACGGGGTGGCGCAGCGGCAGATTCCAGATCGGGAACGTCTCAAACTTGGCGTAGCCCGCGCACACACCGCGCTTATGCTCGTGGTAGAGCTGGCTCAGGCACGTGGCCATCTTGCCGCTGCCGGGGCCGGGTGCGGTCACGACGATGAGGCTGCGTGTCGTCTCAATGTAGTCGTTGCGGCCGAAGCCGTCGTCACTGACGATGCGCGCGATGTCGGACGGATAGTCCGGGATGATGTAGTGCCGGTACACGCGGATGCCGAGCGCCTCGAGCCGGCGCTGGAACTTCTCGGCCGCGGGCTGGCCGCGGTAGTGCGTGATGACGACGCTGCCGACATACAGTCCGCAGCCCTGAAACGCGTCGATCAGGCGCAGGGTGTCGTCGTCATAGGTGATGCCGAGATCGCCGCGGCGCTTGTTGCGCTCGATATCGTCGGCCGAGATGGCGATGATGATCTCCGCGTCGTCCTTCATCTCCATGAGCATGCGCACCTTGCTGTCGGGGGCAAAGCCCGGCAGCACGCGCGACGCGTGGTAGTCGTCAAAGAGTTTGCCGCCGAACTCCAGATACAGCTTACCGCCGAACTGACTGATGCGCTCGCGGATCTTTTCCGACTGCATCCGGAGGTATTTATTGTTGTCAAAGCCGATCGCCTGCATAGATCTTTCTCTCCTCTGTTTCAAGCTTTCAAACAAACACATATTTTACAGCATTTGATCCGTTCCGGCAATGGGAAAATGTCCAATCCGGTAAAAATTTATTGCGGGGCCGATTCACTCTTTTTTTATTCATAAATGTATGGTATAATCCTAAATTACACTGGACAAGGAGTGTCAACAAATGGGTTTTCTCAAAAAAATATTTGGTTCTCACAGCGACCATGAGCTCAAGCGGCTCTATCCGATCGCTGATAAAATCGAAGCCATGTCGGACGAATATGCCGCGCTCACGGACGATCAGCTGCGCGCCAAGACCGACGAGTTCAAGCAGCGCTACGCCGACGGCGAGTCGCTCGACGACCTGCTGCCGGAGGCGTTCGCCACGGCGCGCGAGGCCGCGTGGCGCGTGCTGGGCATGAAGCCGTTCCGTGTGCAGCTCATCGGCGGCATCGTGCTGCATCAGGGCCGCATCGCCGAGATGAAGACCGGCGAAGGCAAGACCCTCGCCGCCGTCCTGCCGGCGTACCTCAACGCGCTCACCGGCGAGGGCGTGCACATCGTCACCGTCAACGATTATCTTGCCCGCCGCGACAGCGAGTGGATGGGCAAGGTCTACCGCTTCCTCGGCCTGAGCGTCGGCCTGATCGTGCACGACATGTCGAGCGCCGAGCGCCAGCAGGCCTACGCGGCCGACATCACCTACGGCACGAACAACGAGATGGGCTTTGACTACCTGCGTGACAACATGGCCATCTATAAGTCCCAGATGGTGCAGCGCGGCCACGCCTTCGCCATCGTCGACGAGGTGGACTCCATCCTCATCGATGAGGCGCGCACCCCGCTCATCATCTCCGGCCAGGGCGACGAGAGCACCGACCTCTACCGTCAGGCGGAGAATTTTGCCGCCCGCCTGACGTGCAAGTCCTACGCCTCCATCGACGATAAGGAAGAGGAGGACGAGGACCTCGACGCCGACTACGTTGTCGACGAAAAGGCCCGCACCGCGACGCTCACCGCCCGCGGCATCGCCAAGGCCGAGACGGCCTTCGGCCTCGAAAACCTCGCGGATATCGAAAACGCCACGCTCGTGCACCACATCGATCAGGCCATCCGCGCCCACGGCATCATGAAGCGCGACATCGACTACGTCGTCAAAGACGGCGAGGTCATCATCGTCGATGAGTTCACCGGCCGCCTCATGCTCGGCCGCCGCTACAGCGACGGTCTGCACCAGGCCATCGAGGCCAAGGAGCATGTGCGCGTGCAGAGCGAGAACAAGACCCTCGCGACCATCACGTTCCAGAACTACTTCCGTCTCTACGGCAAGCTCTCCGGCATGACCGGCACGGCCATGACCGAGGAAGAGGAGTTCGCGGCCATTTATAACCTCGACATCATCGAGATCCCGACGAACAAGCCCGTCATCCGCATCGACAACCCCGACGTTGTGTATAAAAACGAGGCCGGCAAGCTGCGCGCCATCATCGAGCAGATCCGCGTCTGCCACGCCAAGGGCCAGCCGGTGCTGGTCGGCACGGTGTCGATCGAAAAGAGCGAGCAGCTCTCGAAGCTCCTGCGCAAGGCGGGCATCCCGCACAACGTCCTCAACGCCAAGCACCACGAGAAGGAGGCCGAGATCGTCGCGCAGGCCGGTAAGTTCGGCGCCGTCACGATCGCGACGAACATGGCCGGCCGCGGCACGGACATCATGCTCGGCGGCAACGCGGAGTATCTGGCCAAGGCGGACCTGCGCAAGGCCGGCTTCACGGAGGAGGTCATCGCCGAGGCCACCGGCTATGCCGAGACCGAGGATGAAGAGATCCTCAAGGCCCGCGCCCTGTTTGCCGAGCGCATGGCCGAGCATAAAAAGAGCATTGATGAAGAGGCGGACCGCGTGCGCGCGGCCGGCGGCCTGTATATCATCGGCACCGAGCGGCACGAGTCCCGCCGCATCGACAACCAGCTGCGCGGCCGTTCCGGCCGTCAGGGCGACCCCGGCGAGAGCCGCTTTTACATTGCGCTCACGGACGACGTCATGCGTCTGTTCGGCTCCGAGCGCATGCAGAGCATGATGGAGACGCTGCGCGTCGACGAGGACACGCCGCTCGACCACAAGATGCTCTCCAATGCCATCGAGCAGGCCCAGCGCACGGTCGAGAGCCGCAACTTCCAGGCCCGTAAGAACGTGCTCGAGTACGACGATGTCATGAACGTGCAGCGCAACGTCATCTATGAAGAGCGCCGCAAGGTGCTCGACGGCGAGGACCTGCAGGAGCACGTCCAGCATATGATCCGCACCGTCATCACCGGCGACATTGCCGCCGGCATGGCGGAGCACCACCCCGAAAATGCGAAGGACCTGCACGAGATCCTCGCCCCGCTCGAAAAGCTCTTCCCGTGCGACCTGAGCTATACGGAAGAAGAGCTGCACAAACTCACGCCCGACACGCTTGCCGACGCTGTGTACGACTGCGCCATGAAGGCTTACGCCGCGCGCGAGGAAGCCTTCGGCCTGCAGCCGGACGGCACGCCGCTCATGCGCGAGCTCGAGCGCGTGGTCATGCTGCGCGTGGTCGATGAATACTGGATGGATCATCTTGAGGCCATGGACGACCTGCGTCAGGGCATTGGCCTGCGTGCCTACGGCAATGTCAAGCCGGTCGATGAATACAAGCGCGCCGGCTTTGACATGTTCGACGAGATGGTCAACGGCATCCAGAGCGAAACGGTGCGCCGCCTGTTCACGGTGCGCGTGCGCCGCGAGCAGAAGCTCGAGCGCAAGACCGTCGCCCGCGGCGCTGCGACCAACGCCGGCGGGGACGACAGCGAGAAGAAGCGCCCCGTCCGCCGCGTCAAGAAGCCCGGCCGCAACGACCCGTGCCCGTGCGGCAAGCTGCGCCCGAACGGCCTGCCCATGAAGTATAAGGACTGCTGCGGCAAGAATGCATAACGAAGTCTCTTTCCCGCTGCACGCTGAGCGCGGCGCAGCATACCTGACCGCGCCGAACATCGCGGCGCGCCACGCCTTTTCCACCCGCCTCGGCGGCGTGAGCACCGGCGTGCTCGAGAGCCTGAATCTCAGCGTCCGCCGCGGCGACACGCCGGAAAACGTGCGTGAAAACTGGCGGCGTCTCGGCGCGGCCGCCGGGCTGGATCTGACACGCGCGGTGTATGCGCAGCAGGTCCACAGCGCGGAGGTGCGCATCGCGCACGCGGCCGACGCGCAGCCGCCGGAGCTGGAACCCCGCTTTACCTGCGACGGCTTTGTCACGAACGAACCGGGCGTCCCGCTCGCGGTCTTTATGGCCGACTGCCTGCCCGCGCTGCTGCACGACCCCGCTGCCGGGGTCATCGGCGCGGTGCACTGCGGCTGGCGCGGCTCGGTAGCCGATATTCTCGGCGCCGCCGTCGCGCAGATGTGCGCCCTCGGTGCGCACCCGGCGGACATCCGCGCCGCCATCGGCCCCGGCATCGGCGCGTGCTGCTTCGAGGTCGGGCCAGAGGTCGTCTCTGCGGCCGAAGCCCTGCTGCATGAGCCGCTCGGCGCGCTCGTGCGCCCGCGCGCGGACGGCAAGGCCCTGCTCGATCTCAAGGGCGTCAATGCCCGGAGACTTGTGCAGCTCGGCGTTCCGGCGGGGCAGATCGCCGTGTCGGACGCCTGCACCATGTGCCGGCCGGACGTGTTCTGGTCGCACCGCGCGACCAATGGGCAGCGCGGCGTGCAGGCCGCCGTCATCACCCTGTGACCCAAGGGGGGCAGACCATGAAACATTTGCACCTGACCCGCGTGCTCGCGTTCACGCTTGCGCTCGTGCTGCTGCTCGGCTGCACGGCCTGCGGCAAAAAGGCCGCGGACGACACCGGCGACACCGTCGGCCAGAAGGACACGCAGACCACCGTTGAGCTCGATGGCAAGTTCACGCTCAATTACAGTGCGTCCGCCGGCATGAACCCTTACAAGACGCAAAATTCCGATAACCTCGCCGTCTGCGGCCTTGTGTACGAGACGCTCACGGAGCTCACCGATGCCTTTGAGGCCGAGCCCGGCCTGTTCACCGCGTGGAGCAGCGACGACGGCGAGACCTGGACCTTCACCGTCAACACCGACCGCACCTTCCACGACGGCCACCAGCTCAATGCGCAGGACGCGGCCTATACCATCCAGACTGCCGCGGCATCGGCCCTGTATGCCGGCCGCCTGAGCGCCGTCAAGGACGTCAAGGACAACGACGACGGCACCGTCACGGTCACGCTCTCGCGCGCGAACACGCAGTTTCCCGCGCTGCTGAACATTCCGGTCATCGAAAACGATGCGGCCGACAGTACCTACCCCAGCGGTACGGGGCTGTATCAGTTCGCGTCTGACCACCAGAGCCTCACGGTCTATTCCGGCCACCCGGATGCGGACAAGGCCCCCGCCGACGCGATCTATCTCATGGAGTGCAAGTCGGTCGAGGAGATCGTCTCCGCGTTTGACGACGGCCAGCTCGACCTTGCGCTCAGCGACCCCAGCTCCGGCACGGACCTGAGCTTTTCGAGCCTGAACGACCAGCGACAGTATGCCACGACGAACCTGCAGTATGTCGGCTTCAACACCAACAGCAGCTTTTTCATGACGGCGCGCTACCGCCAGCCGTTCAATTACGTCATTGACCGCACGTTCGCCGTTGCGCTGCTGCACGACTGCGCCGTCGCCACCGCGCTGCCCGTCCACCCGGCGAGCACGCTCTATGACAATACCCTCAACGAGTCGCTGGCCTATGACCTCGACAAGGCGAAGAAGCTGCTTGACGAGCTGAAGATCGTCGACTATGACGGCGACGGCGAGCGCGAGTACATTCCCGACGGGCAGTCTCCGCTCGACATCAGCCTCTCGCTCATCGTCTATGCCGACAGCACGGCCAAGGTCAGCATGGCCAACAAGATCGCGGCCGACCTCACGAGCATCGGCATCCCCGTGAAAGTGCGCGAGCTCAGCTGGGACAACTATCAGGACGCGCTCAAGGGCGGGAAATATGATATGTATTACGGCGAGGTCGCTCTCCCGGCGGACTTCGACCTCTCGGCCCTGCTCAAGGCCGGCGGCTCGCTCAATTACGGCGGCATCACGACCGGCACCTATGCCGATGTCATCAACGCTTACCTCACCGCCGCGGACACGGACCGCGCAGCGGCCTGCCGCACCATGCTCCAGACCATCTCGGACACCGCGCCCATCGTGCCCGTCTGCTTTGAAAAGCACTGCCTGTATGTGCACCGCGGCGCCGTCGGCGGCTTTGCCCCGACGAAGTACAACATTTTCCGCAACATCACGGATTGGAAGATCAATAACGCATGAAACAAGCGTGGATCGCGCGCGCCAAGCGCTTTGCCACCTATGCGCTCGTCGGCTGCTTCGATACAGGCATGGACTGGGTGGCGTTCACAACCGCACATGAGCTGCTGCATTTCACGCCCCTGATCTGCCAGGCGATCGGCTACATCGTCGGCACGGTCTGCAGCTATTTTCTCAACGGCCGCATCACCTTCCGCGACGGGCACATCGCCCGCTGGCGGCAGTGCCTGCGCTTCGTGGTGTGGAACGTGGTGTCCCTCGGCGTGAGCGAGCTGATGATCGGCCTGCTGACGCACTTCGGCCTCAACCCGTACATCGCCAAGGTCGGCGTCACGCTCGAGGTCGCGCTGTTTAACTACTTCGGCTATAAGTATATTGTGTTCGCAGTCCCCAAACAAACGGAAGGAGAGCAGGATCATGACAGATCGTCAACTGATTAACCTGGCCGAGCAGGCCTCCCGCAATGCCTATGTCCCGTATTCGCACTTCGCCGTCGGCGCCGCACTCGAGTGCCGCGACGGTACGGTTTTTACCGGCTGCAACATTGAAAACGCCGCCCTCGGCAGCACCATCTGCGCCGAGCGCACCGCCGCCTGCAAGGCCGTCAGCGAGGGCCGCCGCGACTTTGTGCGCATCGCCGTCTACGGCGACGGCGAGCACTATTGTTACCCCTGCGGCGCGTGCCGGCAGTTTCTGGCCGAGTTTGCGCCTGATATGGAGGTCCTGTCCGCCATGGGCGGCGGCCGCTATGTCAGCAACCGCCTGAGCGAGCTCATGCCCTATACCTTTAATTATTAAGGTATCCGCCATGGAACTCGAACAACTGCGCATCTTCTGCACCGTCGCCGCCTGTCGCAGCTTCACCCGCGCGGCAAAGCAGCTCTTTGTCAGCCATTCGACCACCAGCCGCGCCGTCTCCGCCCTCGAGCGGGAGCTCGGCGTGCCGCTGCTCGCGCGCGACCGGCATACCGTCGCGCTCACGCCCGCCGGGCAGACGCTCCTGACCGGGGCGGAGGACCTGCTGCGGCAGGCCGACGCGCTCGCCGCCGCCGTGCATACGGCAGCGGCCGCGGCCCCGGAGCCGCAGGATCCGCCGGAAACGTAATTTTGGCGGACTGCACAAACTTTTTTGCAAAATTTCTACGTTTGAGCGAAAAACCCTCTTGACATTCCGGAGGGTTTTTGCTATTCTTATGAAGCACCTGTGCGGAAACAGGTGCATTCTGCGATGAAACGGGAGATTGCGGAGCCTGTCTCCGGTAACTTCCGTGGAGTATGTCCGCTGCCGCGCCTTTGCACGGCAGACAATCGGGCGGTTGAGTCAGCCAGCACTTGCGTATATCACCTGCGCGGCTGCATACCGGCGAGAGCCGGTTTGTTTTTCGGGCAGGGTTTGATACGCACGGAACGGTGTATGGCGATCTCATCCGTGCGAACCAGGCGGAGCCAATGCCGCCAAAAAAATTCGTAACGGAGGAAACAACATGGCAACCACGAGCAACAAGAAAATGATCCGCATCCGCCTCAAGGCCTACGATCACCAGCTGATCGACAAGGCGGCGGAGAAGATCGTCGAAACCGCAAAGCGTACCGACGCGAAGGTCTCCGGCCCCATTCCGCTGCCGACGAAGACCGAGATCGTCACCATCCTGCGCGCTGTTCATAAGTATAAGGACAGCCGCGAGCAGTTTGAGCGCCGCACCCACAAGCGCCTGATCGACATCATGAACCCGACCCAGAAGACGGTCGAGGCTCTGATGAATCTGGAGCTGCCGGCCGGCGTCGAGATCGACATCAAGCTGTAAGCACATCCCGTTAACCCTGCGCGCGAGCGCATATTTACAAAACCCGCAGTCCGCAGCTTGCGTGTGCGGACGGGTCAAGTCAGCAGCCTCTGGCCATGAGCTAAGCGAGCTGACCAATAACCTGAAGGAGGAACATGTATGAAAACAGCCATCATCGGTAAAAAGGTCGGCATGACGCAGATCTTCGATGAAGCAGGCAAGGTCGTCCCCGTCACCGTGATCGAGGCAGGCCCCTGCACGGTCACCGGCAAGATGACCACGGAAAAGGAAGGCTATGAAGCCGTCCAGCTCGGCTATGAAGACATCGCCGAGAAGAAGCTGACCAAGCCCGAGAAGGGCCACCTGGACAAGGCGGGCGTCGGCTACAAGAAGCATCTCAAAGAGTTCCGTCTCGAGGACTGCGCCTCTGTCAATGTGGGCGATGTCATCAAGGCCGACACCTTCAAGGAAGGCGACAAGGTCGACATCACCGGCATCAGCAAGGGCCACGGCTACGCCGGCGTCATCAAGCGCTTCGGCCAGGGCCGTACCCCGACCTCCCACGGCGGCGGCCCTGTGCACCGTCACGCCGGCTCCATGGGCTCGAGCACCGATCCTTCCCGTATCTTCCCGGGTAAGAAGCAGGCCGGCCACATGGGCGTGGATCAGGTCACCGTCCAGAACCTCGACGTGGTCAAGGTCGATCCCGAGCTCAACATGATCGTTGTGCGCGGCGCGATCCCCGGCCCGAAGGGCGGCATTGTCTATATCAAGAGCACCGTCAAGAAGACCGTCGTCAAGAAGGGCGACGCCGGTATCAGCACCAACCCGCAGAAGGCCTCCGGTCGTAACCCGCAGAAGGCTTCTGCAAGAAAGTAAGGAAAGGAGAGAGCGAATATGCCTACTGCTAAGTTGTTTAATATGGCCGGCGATCAGGTCGGCGAAGTGGCGCTCTCCGAAGCCGTTTTCGGTGTTGAGCCCAACGAGTCCGTTCTGCACGATTCCGTGAAGAACCACCTGGCCAACTGCCGTCAGGGCACGCAGAGTGCGCTGACCAAGGGCGAGGTTTCCTACTCCACTGCCAAGCCCTGGCGCCAGAAGGGCACCGGCCGCGCACGCGCCGGCTACAAGGGCAGCCCGGTGTGGACCCACGGCGGCGTCGCGTTCGCGCCGAAGCCGCGTGATTACAGCTACACGCTCAACAAGAAGGTCAAGAGACTGGCCCTCAAGAGCGCGCTGAGCGCCAAGGCCGCTGCCGGCGAGATCCTCGTCGTTGACGGCATGGCTGTCGAAGAGATCAAGACCGCCCCTGTCAAGGCGTTCCTGACCAAGATCGGCGCCGACGGCAAGGCTCTGCTCGTGACCGAGCAGGTCGACGAGAAGCTCGTCAAGAGCTCCCGCAACATCTCCGGCGTGAGCAGCACCATCGCCACCATCCTCAGCCCCTATATGATCCTGACGCACCGCGTCCTGGTCGTTGACAAGGCTGCGCTCCAGAAAATCGAGGAGGTGTACGCATAATGAGAACCGCTTACGATGTCATTATCCGTCCCATCATCACCGAGCAGTCCATGGAAGACCTCGACATCAAAAAGTACACGTTCGAAGTCGCCAAGGACGCCGGCAAGATTGAGATCAAAAAGGCCATCGAGGAGATCTTTGATGTGAAGGTCATCAAGGTCACCACCGCGACGATCCGTGCCAAGGAGAAGCGCGTCGGCGCCAACCCCTCCGGCATGACCGCCACCCGCAAGAAGGCCGTTGTGAAACTGTCCGCTGATTCGAAGAACATCGAGATCTTCGAGGGCATGGTGTAAGGGAGGAATTGAACAATGTCGATTAAAACCTATAAACCCACCACGCCTTCCCGCAGACATATGTCCGTTTCCGGCTTCGACGGTGTCGATAAGCACGCCAAGCCGCAGAAGGAGCTCGTGGAGGTCCTCAAGAAGCACTCCGGCCGCAACAGCTACGGCCGCATCACCGTCCGCCATCAGGGCGGCGGCAACCGCAAGAAGTACCGCGTCATCGACTTCAAGCGCGATAAGATGGACGTGCCCGCCACGGTCCTGCGTCTGGAGTACGATCCGAACCGCAGCGCCTATATCGCCCTGGTCGAGTACACCGACGGCGAGCGCCGCTACATTCTGGCCCCTGTCGGCCTGAACGTGGGCGACACCGTTCTGGCCTCCGCCGCGGCGGACATCAAGCCGGGCAACGCCCTGCCGCTGGCCAACATCCCGGTCGGCACCGTCATCCACAACATCGAGCTCTATCCCGGCAAGGGTGCGCAGCTGGTCCGCTCCGCGGGCGTCGCCGCGCAGCTCATGGCGAAGGAAAACGGCATGGCTACCGTCCGTCTCCCCTCCGGCGAGTACCGCAAGGTCCGCCTCAACTGCATCGCCTGCATCGGCCAGGTCGGCAATGTTGACCACGCCAACATCGCCATCGGCAAGGCCGGCCGCAAACGCCACATGGGCATCCGCCCGACCGTCCGTGGTTCCGTCATGAACCCGTGCGATCACCCGCACGGCGGCGGCGAAGGCAAAGCGCCTGTCGGCCGTCCCGGCCCGGTCACCCCGTGGGGCAAGCCGGCGATGGGTTACAAGACCCGCAAGAAGAAGAACGCGACCGACAAGTTCATTGTCAAGCGCCGCAACGCGAAGTAAGGAGGGAATAGGTAATGAGCAGAAGTGTTAAGAAAGGCCCGTTTGCCGCTCCCGAGCTGCTGAAGCGGGTCGATGAAATGAACAAGGCCGGCGAGAAGAAGGTCATCAAGACCTGGAGCCGTTCCTCCACGATCTTCCCGTCCTTTGTCGGCCACACCATCGCTGTCCATGACGGCCGCCGTCACGTTCCGGTCTATGTGACCGAGGACATGGTCGGACATAAGCTGGGCGAGTTCGCGCCCACGCGTACGTTCCGCGGCCACGCCGGCAGCAAGACTGTTGGAAAGTAAGGGGGAGAGAACATGGAAGAACTGAAAACTGCACGTGCCCAGCTGGTGCACGCCCGCATCGCTCCCCGTAAGGTCCAGATCGTGTGCGACATGATCCGCGGCAAGGACACCAAGGTCGCCGAGGCCTATATGGCCAACACGCCGAAGGCCGGCTGCGAGCTCATGCTCAAGCTCCTCAAGAGCGCCTGCGCCAACGCGGAGAACAACTTCGAGATGGATCCGGACAACCTCTACGTTGCCGAGGCCTATGCCACGGCCGGCCCGATCCTCAAGCGCGGCCGCCCGAGAGCTCAGGGCCGTATGTACCGCATCAACAAGCGCACCAGCCACATCACGATCGTCGTGGCTGAGAAGGCATAAGGGAGGAGGCAGACGATATGGGACAGAAAGTTAATCCGCACGGCATGCGTGTCGGCGTCATCAAAGATTGGGATTCCCGCTGGTATGCCCGTGACGAGAAGGTCGGCGACCTGATCGTTGAGGACTACAAGATCCGTGAGTACCTGAAGAAGACCCTGTATTCCGCAGGCATCCCGAACATCGAGATCGAGCGCGACAGCGCGAAGGTCCGCATCTATATCCACTGCTCTCGTCCGGGCGTTGTCATCGGCAAGGGCGGCGCGGAGATCGAGCGCATCCGCCTCTCCGTCGAGAAGATGATCGGCAAGCCGGTCGCTCTCTCCATCGTGGAGGTCCGCACGCCGGATACGAACGCGCAGCTCGTCGCCGAGAACATCGCCGCGCAGCTCGAGAAGCGCATCGGCTTCCGCCGCGCGATGAAAAACGCCATGGGCCGCGCCATGAGAATGGGCGCCCGCGGCATCAAGATCATGTGCTCCGGCCGTCTGGGCGGCGCCGAGATCGCCCGCACCGAGTGCTACCACGAGGGCACCATTCCGCTGCAGACCATCCGCGCGGACATCGAGTACGGCTTCGCTGAGGCTGCCACGACCTACGGCCGCGTCGGCGTCAAGGTCTGGATCTACAAAGGCGAGATCCTCTCCCAGAGCCTGCGCACCACCCCGCGCACCATGGATCTGAACAAGCGCGACGACCGTCGCCGTGACCGCCGTGACGGCGATCGCAGAGGCCGCGGCGGCTACAACCGCGACCGTCGCGACGGCAACCGCCAGGGCGGCCGTCCGGGCTACCAGGGCGGCGGACGTCCGCAGGGCGGCAACCGTCCGCAGGGCGGCTACAACCGCGGCCCGCGTCCGGCAGCTCCCGCTGCTCCGAAGGAAGGAGGCAACAACTAATGCTGATGCCGAAAAGAGTGAAGTACCGCAGAGTGCAGCGCGGTCGTATGACCGGCAAGGCCCTGCGCGGCAATAAGGTGACCTATGGCGAGTTCGGCCTGCAGGCGCAGGAGCCGGCCTGGATCACCTCCAACCAGATCGAGGCGGCCCGTGTCGCCATGACCCGTTACACCAAGCGTGGCGGTCAGGTCTGGATCAAGATCTTCCCCGACAAGCCGGTCACGCAGAAGCCGGCCGAGACCCGCATGGGTTCCGGTAAAGGTTCTCCTGAGTACTGGGTCGCCGTCGTGAAGCCCGGCAGAGTTCTGTTTGAGATTGCTGGTGTGCCGGAAGAGGCTGCCCGTGAGGCGCTGCGTCTGGCCAGCCACAAGCTTCCCTGCAAGACGAAGATCGTCAAGAAGGAAGACACTGAGATTGGTGGTGAATAAGATGAAAGCTAGTGAAATTCGCTCCATGTCCGCCGCTGAGCTGGAAAGCAAGCTGGTCGAACTGAAGAAGGACCTGTTCATGCTCCGTATGCAGCACGCTACCAATCATCTTGACAACCCCGTTAAGATTTCTGCTGTGCGTCGCGACATTGCCCGAGTCAAAACCGTGCTCCGCGAAAAGCAGCTCGAGCAGTGAGGAGGTAAGTGAGAATGAACGAAATGAGAACGACTTCCCGCAAGACCCGCGTCGGCAAAGTGGTGTCCGACAAGATGGACAAGACCGTTGTCGTCATCGTGGAAGACCACGTGGCGCACAAAGTCTATAAAAAGATTATCGGCGAGACCTACCGCCTGAAGGCACACGACGAGAACAACGAGTGCCACGTTGGCGATATCGTCCGCGTGATGGAGACCCGCCCCCTGTCCAAGGACAAGAGATGGCGCGTGGTCGAGATCGTGGAAAAGGCGAAGTAAGGAGGCAACAACATGATTCAGCAGGAAAGTTATCTGAAGGTTGCCGACAATACCGGCGCCAAGGAAATCAAGTGCATCCGCGTTCTCGGCGGATCCAAGCGTAAATACGCCAGCATCGGCGACGTGATCGTCGCTTCCGTGCGCAAGGCGGCCCCCGGCGGCTCCGTCAAGAAGGGCGACGTCGTCAAGGCTGTTGTTGTCCGCACCGCGAAGCCGGTCCGCCGCGCGGACGGCACCTATGTGCGTTTCGATGAGAACGCCGCCGTCCTGATCAACGGCGAGGATAAGAACCCCCGCGGCACCCGTATCTTTGGGCCCGTCGCCCGTGAGCTCCGCGACAGTGACTTCACGAAGATCCTGTCTCTGGCTCCCGAAGTTATTTGAGGAGGGCGCAGAACATGAACATCAAAAAAGACGATAAAGTCGTTGTCCTGTCCGGCAAGGACAAGGGCAAGGAAGGCAAAGTCCTGTCTGCTGACCCGAAGGGCGGCAAGCTGATCGTGGAGGGCGTGAACGTCGCCACGAAGCACCAGAAGCCGAAAAATCAGCAGGATCAGGGCGGCATCATCAAGACCGAAACCCCGATCTATGCCTGCAAGGTCATGGTCGTCTGCCCGAAGTGCGGCAAGCCGACCCGCATTGCGCACAAGATCACGGACGGCAAAAAGGCCCGCATCTGCAAGAAGTGCGGCGCCGAACTGTAAAGGAGGGAGCAACGAACTATGGCAACTATGCCTTCTATGAAGAAGAAGTATGTGGAGGAAGTCGCTCCCGCTCTGATGACGAAGTTCCAGTACGCGAGCGTTATGCAGATCCCGAAGATCGAGAAGATCGTCGTCAGCGTCGGCTGCGGCGACTGCAAGGATAACGCCAAGGCGCTCGACGCCGTCATCAAGGACATCACTGCGATCACCGGCCAGCATGCGGTCGCGACCGTCGCCAAGAAGAGCGTCGCGAACTTCAAGCTGCGTGAGGGTATGCACGTCGGCGTGAAGGTCACGCTGCGTCAGGACCGCATGTGGGAGTTCCTGGACCGCCTGTTCAACATCGCGCTGCCCCGTGTCCGCGACTTCCGCGGCATCTCGGCCGACGCGTTCGACGGCCGCGGCAACTACAGCCTCGGCCTCAAGGAGCAGATCATCTTCCCCGAGATCGAGTACGATAAGATCGAGAAGCTCCGCGGCATGAACATCGCCATCATCACCACCGCCAAGACCGACGAGGAAGCACGCGAGCTGCTCAAGCTCATGGGCGCCCCGTTCGTCACCAAAGCATAAGGGAGGAGCGACACAATGGCTAAGAAATCTATGATCCTCAAGCAGCAGGCGCCTGCGAAGTACTCCACCCGCCAGTATAACCGCTGCAAGATCTGCGGCCGTCCCCACGCCTACCTGCGCAACTACGGCATCTGCCGTATCTGCTTCCGTGAGCTGGCGTATAAGGGCCAGATCCCCGGCGTCCGCAAAGCCAGCTGGTAAAATTCTGCCGCTTGGCATCGTGAGCTGTGCTTGCTGTATACCTGATACAGCTGCGCACAGCGCACTTCGCCAATCAACAGAATTTTGACCAGTGCTGAACATTCTGTTCAGCCCCAACTTCCGTAAGTTCGCCCCGCGCAGCCGCAGCTGGATCTGCGGCTGTCGGTGCGCACTGAAATACGGTGCCGGTCCTTATGATCTGAGCCCCGGTGCCGCGCCCCGCCCATGCCTGCGCGTTTGACCCGACGCCCATGCATGGTACCCCGCTTTTGTGCCGTCCGGCACCGCGGCCGTGCCGCCGCCCCGGCGGCGACATGAAAATGGACCGTGCGTCACGAAAGCAAGTTTTTGCCCCTTCGCAGAAAAGGGCAGGGATGACGAAAGGCCGCAGGGAATCAAGTATTCATGCGGAACCTCGCCGCCCAAACCGTATCATCGGTAACTTCTAACTAAGGAGGAAACACAAATGCAGATCACCGATCCCATCGCCGATATGCTGACCCGTATCCGCAACGCTGGCAGCGCTCGGCACGAAACCGTGGACATCCCGAATTCCAAGATGAAGAAGGCCATCGCTGAAATTCTTCTCGAGGAAGGCTACATCAAGAGCTTCCAGCTCATTGATGACGGCACCCAGGGCATCATCCGCGTCACCCTGAAGTATCTCCCCGGCAAAGAGAAGGCCATCCAGGGCCTCCGCAGAGTCTCCAAGCCCGGCCTGCGTGTGTATGCCGGCGCTGACGAGCTGCCGCAGGTCCTGCGCGGCCTCGGCATCGCGATCATCTCCACCTCGAAGGGCATCATGACCGACAAGAAGGCGCGTGCGCAGCACGTCGGCGGCGAAGTCCTCGCGTTCGTGTGGTAAGGGAGGTACAGAACAATGTCTAGAATTGGTAGAGCTCCCATTGAGATCCCCGCAGGCGTCGAAGTCACCTGCAACGGCAACGTTGTCACCGTCAAGGGCCCGAAGGGCACCCTGTCGCACAACGTGCACCCGGACATGACCGTCACGGTCGAAGGCAACACCATCCACGTCACCCGCCCGAGCGATGACAAAATGCACCGCTCCCTGCACGGTCTGACCCGCACGCTGATCCACAACATGATCATCGGCGTGACCGAGGGCTTCAGCAAGACGCTCGAGATCAACGGCGTCGGCTACAGAGCCGCGAAGGAAGGTCAGAACCTGGTCATGCACCTGGGCTTCTCGCACACGGTCACCGTGTCCGAGAACGCGGACATCCAGATCGATGTCCCGAACCCGAACCAGGTCATTATCAAGGGTATCGACAAGGAAAAGGTCGGCCAGTTTGCAGCAGAAGTGCGCGCGAAGCGTCCGCCCGAGCCGTACAAGGGCAAGGGCATCAAGTACGATTACGAGCATATCCGCCGCAAAGAAGGCAAGACCGGCGCGAAGTAATTGGAGGTGTGCCTGAATGATTAAGAGACCGAATACGAAAGCGCAGCGCGTTCGCCGTCACCAGAGAGTGCGCGGCAAGATCTCCGGCACGGCCGAGAGACCGCGTCTGAGCGTGTTCCGCAGCGAAAACAACATTTATGCCCAGATCATCGACGATGTCGCCGGTAAGACGCTCTGCAGCGCCTCCACCGTGGAAAAGGGCTTTGAAGGCAATGGCGGCAACTGCGAAGCGGCGGCCAAGATCGGCAAGCTCATCGGTGAGCGCGCCGTGGCAGCCGGCATCACCGAGGTCGTGTTCGACCGCGGCGGCAATGTGTACCATGGCCGCGTCAAGGCTCTGGCAGAAGGCGCCCGCGAGGGCGGCCTGAAGTTCTAACGGGAGGAGGAAACGAAATGGCATATAACAATGACAGACGGGACAACCGCCGCAACCGCAGCGATGAGCCCCAGGAATTCAGCGAAAAAGTCGTTGCCCTCAACCGCGTTTCCAAGACCGTTAAGGGCGGCCGCGTCGCAAAGTTCTCCGCACTGGTCGTCGTTGGCGACGGCAAGGGCCGCGTGGGCTTCGGCCTCGGCAAAGCAGCCGAAGTTTCCGAAGCGATCCGCAAGGGCCTGGAGGACGCGAAGAAGAACCTGACCACCGTGACCCTGCAGGGCACGACGATCCCGCACGAGGTCATCGGCGAGTTCGGCGCCGGCCGCGTGCTGCTCAAGCCCGCCGCACCCGGCACCGGCGTGATCGCCGGCGGCGCCGTGCGTGCCGTGGTCGAGGCTGCCGGCATCAAGGACATCCGTACCAAGTGCCTGCGCTCGAACAACCCGGCGAACGTTGTCGCCGCGACGATGGAAGGTCTGAAGTCTCTGCGCAACGCCCAGCAGGTCGCTGCTTACAGAGGCAAGACCGCCGAAGAGATTCTGGGTTAAGGAGGGGCTGAGACATGGCAAATCTGAAGATCAAGCTCGTCAAGAGCCTCAGCGGCCGCAATGCCAAGCACATTGCCACCGCCAACTCCCTCGGCCTGCACAAGATCGGCAACGAGACCGTGCAGCCCGATAACCCGCAGACCCGCGGCAAGATCGCCAAGATCGGCTATCTCGTCGCCGTCACTGAAGAAGAATAAGGAGGGCCCAGAAATGAATATCCACGAACTTTCTCCCGTTGTGGGCTCCACCCATGTCGGCAAGCGCAAGGGCCGCGGCCACGCGACCGGCAACGGCAAGACCGCAGGTCGCGGTCATAAGGGCCAGAAGGCCCGCAGCGGCGGCGGCGTCCGTATCGGCTTCGAAGGCGGCCAGATGCCTCTGGCCCGCCGCATCCCGAAGCGCGGCTTCCACAACATCTTCGCCAAACCGCTCGAGAGCGTGAACGTTTCCGCTCTGGAGAAGTTTGAAGACGGCGCTGTCGTCGACGCGAAGGTCCTGCTCGACGCCGGCATCCTCAGCAAGTGCACCTACGGTGTGAAGATCCTTGGCAACGGTGAAATCACCAAGAAGCTGACTGTGAAGGCTTCTGCGTTCTCCGAATCCGCGAAAGCGAAGATCGAGGCAGCAGGAGGAAAGGCTGAGGTGGTGTAAGGTGCTCCAGACATTTCGTAATGCATGGCGCATTGAAGAACTGCGCAAGAAAATTCTCTTTACGCTTCTGATTGTCCTGCTTTACCGTCTCGGCAATGCCGTACCCGTACCTTTCGTCGACACCAAAGCACTGGCCGACTACTTCCAGGCAAGCGGCCTGCAGAACACGATCCTGGGCCTGTTCAACGTCATGTCCGGCGGCGCGTTCTCGCAGGCGACGATCTTCGCGCTGTCCATCCAGCCGTACATCAACGCTTCCATCATCATTCAGCTCCTGTGCATCGCAATCCCCTCTCTGGAGCGTCTGCAGAAGGAAGGCGGCGAGGAAGGCAAGAAGAAGATCGCCAGCATCACCCGCTACAGCACGGTCGCCATCGGCCTGCTGCAGGGCTTTGCGTATTATATGATGATGCGCAACTACAGCCTCATCAACGCGGATTTTGCCAGCAATGTCTGGGCAGCCATCGTCATCATCCTGACCTTTACGTCCGGTTCCGCCCTCATCATGTGGCTTGGTGAGCAGATCACCGAGTTCGGCATCGGCAACGGTATCTCGATCATCCTGTTCGTGAGCATCGTCGCCCGCTTCCCGAACTCCATCATCCGCCAGATCAACAACGTCGCTAACGGCGACCTCGCCTGGTGGGTTCTGGTGCTGATGTACATCGGCGCCCTGCTGCTCATCGTGCTCATCGTGCTCGTCAACGACGCGGAGCGCCGTCTGCCGGTGCAGTATTCCAAGCGCGTGGTCGGCCGCAAGATGTACGGCGGCCAGAGCACGCACCTGCCGATGAAGGTGAACATGAGCGGCGTCCTGCCGATCATCTTCGCCCAGTCGATCGCTGCGCTGCCGGCCACTATCTGCGCCTTCGTTCCGAAGTGGCAGAACAGCTGGATCATGACGCACGTTTTTGATACGACCACCTGGCCGTATATCGTCATCTACTTCCTGCTCATCATCTTCTTCAGCTACTTCTACTCCACGATCCAGTTCAACCCGATCGAGGTCGCGAACAACCTGAAGAAGAACGGCGGGTTCATCCCGGGCTTCCGTGCAGGCAAGCCGACGAGCGAATTCATCCAGAAGGTGCTCAACAAGATCACGCTCTTCGGCGCGATCTACCTGAGCGTCATCGCGATCACGCCGCTGATTATCAGCGCGTGCTCGAAGGCGGAGCAGCTCACCGGTATCTCCCTGGGCGGCACGTCCATCATCATCGTTGTCGGTGTTGCACTTGAGACCGTCCGCGCACTCGAGGCGCAGATGCTCATGCGCAACTACAAGGGCTTCCTGAGCTGATAGGAGGATGCACACAATGAAACTTGTTTTGTTAGGTGCCCCCGGTGCGGGCAAGGGTACGCAGGCTGAGATCCTCAGCCGCAAGCTGAATATCCCCACCATTTCCACCGGCAACATCCTGCGCGCGGCCATGAAAAACGGCACGCCCGTGGGCCTGAAAGCAAAATCCTACGTGGAAAGCGGCAAGCTCGTTCCGGACGACGTCATCATCGGCATCGTCTGCGAGCGTCTGGCTGAGCCCGACTGCGCCAATGGTTATATCCTCGACGGTATGCCGCGCACCATCCCCCAGGCGGAAGCGCTGGAGCAGCACGGCATCGACGTCGACACCGCCCTCTCGATCGAGATCGCGGACGAGACCATCATCGAGCGTATGTCCGGCCGCCGGACCTGCAAGGACTGCAGCGCCACGTTCCACATCGTCTCCAATCCTCCCAAGGTGGAAGGCAAGTGTGACTTCTGCGGCGGCGAGCTGACCATCCGCAAGGACGACGCTCCCGAGACCGTGAAGGCGCGCCTGGACGTCTACCATGCCGAGACCGAGCCGCTCAAGGACTTCTATGCCCAGCGCGGCAAGCTCGTCAAGGTCGATAACCAGCCGACCATCGAGGCCACGACCGCTGCGATCGAGAAAGCTCTGGGTCTGGAATGATTATCATCAAGTCTGATCCGGAAGTCGATCTCATGCGGCAGGCCGGCCGGATCACCGCTGGCGCGCGCACCGTCGCGCGTCAGATGGTGGAGCCGGGCGTGACCACCCGCCAGATCAACCGCGAAGTGCACAAGTTCATCACGAAGTCCGGCGCGTCGCCGTGCTTCATGACCGACGGCGGCTTCCCGACGGCGGCATGCATCTCCGTCAATGACGAGATCATCCACGGCATCCCCGGCGACCGCGTCCTGCATGAGGGCGATATCGTCAGCGTCGACGTCGGCGCCCGCTACCGCGGCTTCAACGGCGACTGCGCGGGCACGTTCCCGTGCGGCAAGTGCTCGGATGAGGCCCTGCGCCTGATCCGCATCACGCGCCAGAGCTTTTTCGAGGGCATCCAGTTTGCCCGCGTCGGCTACCGCATCTCCGACATCGGCCACGCCATTCAGGAGTACGCCGAGAGCTATGGCTACTCGCTCGTGCGCGAGTATGTCGGCCATGGTGTCGGCGCCAGCCTGCACGAGGCGCCCGAGATCCCGAACTACGGCAAGCCCGGCCACGGCCCGCGTCTGCAGAAGAACATGACGATCGCCGTGGAGCCGATGGTCAACGTCGGCGGGTATGAGGTCCGCGTTCTGGACAACGGCTGGACCGTGGTCACGGCGGACGGCAGTCTGTCGGCGCACTACGAAAATTCTCTGCTCGTCACCGACGGCGAGCCCGAGATCCTGACGTTCGCAGACGACATTTGACGGGCGCGTCCCGAAAAACCTTAGGAGGTTCAAACACCTTGGCAAAAGACGATGTAATCGAGCTGGAGGGCACGGTCGTCGAATCCCTGCCCAACACGACGTTCCGGGTTGATATCGGCAACGGCCACATCATCCTGGCGCACATCTCCGGAAAGCTCCGGATGAACTTTATCAGAATCCTCCCCGGTGACAAGGTCACGGTTCAGATGTCTCCGTACGATCTGACGCGCGGCCGCATCACCTGGAGAAGCAAGTAGGAGGTTAACTACAATGAAAGTCAGACCGAGTGTCAAGCCCATGTGCGAAAAGTGCAAGGTCATCAAGCGCAAGGGCAAAGTCATGGTTATCTGCGAAAACCCGAAGCACAAACAGAGACAGGGCTGATCTGACCCTGTAAGTCCTAACACATCCGCGCCAGAAGGTCGGCTCCCTCCGGCGGGAGTAAGTCGCCTCCCTTTTTGCGCGCGGAACAAAAATTTCGAAAGGAATGATCGAATAAGATGGCACGTATCGCCGGCGTTGACCTGCCCAAGGACAAGCGAATTGAAATTGGCCTGACCTACGTTTATGGTATCGGCAGAACCAGCGCGAAAAAGATTCTTGAGATGACCGGCATCAATCCGGACACCCGCGTGAAAGACCTCACCGACGAGGAAGAAGCAAAGATCCGTGAGTGCATCGACCACCACTTCATCGTGGAAGGCGACCTGCGCCGCAGTGTGGCGCTCGACATCAAGCGCCTGACCGAGATCGGCTGCTACCGCGGCCAGCGTCACAGACGCGGCCTGCCGGTGCGCGGCCAGCGCAGCAAGACCAATGCGCGTACCCGCAAGGGCCCGAAACGCACGATCGCCAATAAGAAGAAGTAAGGGAGGGATATGTAATGGCAAACGCAGCAAAAGGCAAGAAAGTTCGCACGCGCCGCAAAGAGCGTAAGAACATTGAAAAGGGAGCCGTGCATATCAGCTCTTCGTTCAACAACACTATGGTCACCATCACGGACACCCAGGGCAATGCGCTCTCCTGGGCCTCCGCAGGCGGCATGGGCTTCCGCGGAAGCAAGAAATCCACCCCCTTCGCCGCGCAGACCGCCGCTGAGACGGCTGCCAAGGCGGCTATGGAGCACGGCCTGAAGACGGTCGAAGTCTTCGTCAAGGGCCCCGGCTCCGGACGTGAGGCTGCGATCCGCGCCCTGCAGACGGCAGGACTCGAGGTCACCATGATTAAGGACGTCACCCCCATTCCGCACAATGGCTGCCGTCCTCCGAAACGCCGCCGCGTCTGATTGAAGGAGGGAAATGAATTATGGCTAGATATACCGAAGCTGTCTGCCGCCAGTGCCGCAGAGAGGGCCAGAAGCTCTTCCTCAAGGGCGACAGATGCTACACCCAGAAGTGCGCGATCGACTGCAGAGGCTATGCCCCCGGCCAGCACGGCCAGGGCCGCAGCAAGACCTCTGAGTACGGCTCCCAGCTGCGCGAGAAGCAGAAGGTCCGCCGCTACTACGGCGTGCTCGAGAAGCAGTTCCGCAGCTACTTTGCCATGGCCGAGAAGCGCCAGGGCATCACGGGCGAGAACCTGCTCGCCATTCTGGAAACCCGTCTGGACAACGTTGTCTACCGTCTCGGCTTCGCCATGAGCCGTGCGGAGGCGCGCCAGCTCGTGACCCACGGCCACTTCACTGTGGATGGCCGCAAAGTCAACATCCCCAGCTTCCTGGTCAAGCCGGGCATGGTTATTACGCTCAAGGACTCCAGCAAGAGTCTCGACAAGATCAAGGCCAACGTCGAAGCGAACGCTTCCCGTCCGGCACCGAAATGGCTGGACTACGACGCCAACAACATGGTTGGCAAAGTCGTTGCCATGCCCGCGCGCGACGACATTGATCTGCCTGTCGAGGAACACCTCATCGTCGAGCTGTATTCCAAGTAATAAAGAGACCCTCAAATTGGTAAGCTGACATCCGCAGCGCCGCTACGGCGCAACAACACAGTAAGGAGGGTTAAGTCTAAATGATTGAAATTGAAAAGCCGCGCATCGAATGCCAGGAATCCCCGGACGATCTGTCGTATGGCAAGTTCGTCATTGAGCCTTTGGAGCGTGGCTACGGCACGACCCTGGGTAACTCTCTGCGCAGAGTGCTGCTTTCTTCACTGCCCGGCACGGCCCCGACGTCCATCCGGATCGCCGGTGTGCAGCACGAGTTTTCGACGATCCCCGGCGTCAAGGAAGACGTCACGGAGATCGTGCTGAATGTGAAGGGCATCATCGCGCGCCTGCACTGCGACGGTCCCAAGACCGTCTATATCGAAGCGGCAGGCGAGTGTGAAGTCACTGCCGGCGACATCAAGGCAGACGGCGAGGTCGAGATCCTCAACCCCGAGCTGCACATCGCCAGCCTCGGCCCGGACGGCGCGCTCTCCATGGAGATCACGCTCGCCCACGGCAGAGGCTACGTCCCGGCGGACAAGAACAAGAGTGCGCAGCAGGTCATCGGGACCATCCCGGTGGACAGCATCTACGCGCCGGTCCTGAAGGTCAACTACGCTGTCGAGAACACCCGTGTGGGCAACCAGACGGACTTCGACAAGCTGACCATCGAGGTCTGGACCGACAAGACCATCTCGGCGCGCGACGCGCTGAGCCTCGGTGCCAAGATCCTGTGCGATCTGTTCACGCTCTTCACCGATCTGTCTGACACGGTCGGCAACAGCTGCACGGTGGTGGAGAAGGAGCCGGAGCGCCCTGACACCGTCATGAAGATGACGATCGAGGAGCTGGACCTCTCCGTGCGCAGCTTCAACTGCCTGAAGCGCGCGAATATCAACACCGTCGAAGACCTCACGAACAAGACCGAGGAAGAGATGATCAAGGTGCGCAACCTTGGCCGCAAATCCCTGGAAGAGGTCGAGCACAAGCTCGCTATGATGGGCCTGAGCCTGGCGAGCGACGACAACCAGTAATAACCAGTTACTCTTATCAAGGAGGAAAACCGATATGCCCGGAACAAGGAAACTCGGTAAGACCACCGATCAGCGCAAGGCGATGCTCCGTCAGCAGGTCACGGACCTGCTCGACATGGGCCGCATGGAGACGACCGTCTTCCGCGCAAAAGAGATCGCGCCTCTGGCCGAGAAAATGATCACCCTTGGCAAGAAGAAGGACATGGCTGCCTACCGTCAGGCGCTGGCCTTCATCACCCGCGAGGATGTTGCCAAGAAGGTGTTCGATGAAGTTGCCCCGAAGTATGCCGACCGCAACGGCGGCTACACCCGCATCACCCGCATCGGCACCCGCCGCGGCGATGCGGCCGAGATGGCTGTCATCGAGCTCGTGTAAGGAGCTTCCGAACACAAACCGTAACGCACCGACTGCATTCGCAGCCGGTGCGTTTTCGTATTTTACACAGCGGTACCGTCTGTGATATAATAAACGCTCAGACAGACAACAAGGAGGGACGTGTATGCGTATTCTGGTCGTGGAAGATGAACAGGACCTCAACCGCATCCTCGCCAAAACACTTACTGCCGAGGGCTACAGCGTCGACGCCTGCTTTGACGGCATGGAGGCGCTGGACTACTTGGAGGGCGCGGAGTATGACGCCGTCGTGCTCGACGTGATGATGCCGCGCATGGACGGCTTTTCGCTCCTGGCGCAGATGCGCGAGAGCGGCAATGAGACGCCGGTCATCTTCCTCACGGCGAAAGACAGCGTGCCCGACCGCGTGCGCGGGCTCGATGCCGGGGCGGACGATTATCTCGTCAAGCCGTTTTCGTTCGACGAGCTGCTGGCCCGGCTGCGCGTCGTCACGCGCAAGCGCGGCGGCAGCGCCACGAATGTCTTTACCGTCGCCGACCTCACGGTCGACACCGCTTCGCACCATGTCACGCGCGGCGGCCGCACGATCGCGCTCTCGGCCAAGGAGTTTGCCCTGCTCGAATACATGATCCGCAACCGCGGCGTCGTGCTCTCGCGCGAACGGATCGAAAACCATCTCTGGAACTATGACTACAGCGGCGGTTCGAACGTCGTGGACGTGTATGTGAGCTACCTCCGCCGGAAGATCGACGCGGACTATCCCACCAAGCTCATCCACACCGTCTGGGGCGTCGGCTGGGTCCTGCGGGAGGAAACATGAAGCGTCCGTCACTGAAATTGCGCATCACCGGCTGGTTTGCGCTCATGATGTTCGTCATCGAGGCGCTGGTGCTCGCGTTCCTGCTCGCCGTCAACGGCACGGTTGCCACGAACGACCCGGAGGCGCGCCTCGTGCGCATGGTCGAGCACAACGCCAACCGCGTCAAGTACAATAACCGCCAGTTCCGCTTCAGCCGCATCCATTATAACCGCAGCGGTGTCTATACCGTGCTCTATGACGCGGACGGCAACGTCCTGCAGGGCACGTTCCCGGCGGAGTTCACGCCCGCGGAGCCGCTGCCGCTCGGCAGCGAGACCGTGCGCCTCGTCGACTGCGGGGACAACGAATATTACGTCTACGATGTGCGCGTGGACATGATGGTCGGCAGCGTCTGGCTGCGCGGCGTCATCGACGCGGACGCCAACGGCGGCGTCATGCGCGTCATTCTGCCGCTGGCGTGGTCGCTGCTGCCGGTTCTGCTCGTGCTGTCGGTCATCGGCGGGTATTTCATCGCCAGCCGCGCCCTGCGCCCCGTGCGCCAGCTCACGGCCACGGCCAACGCCATCTCCGACGGGCAGGATCTCAAGGCGCGCATCGGCCTGCCGCACACGAGCGGCAGCGACGAGATCTATCAGCTCTCGGCGTCGTTTGACAACATGTTTGACCGGCTCGAGCGCTCGTTCGAGGCCGAGCAGCGCTTCACGTCCGACGCCTCGCACGAGCTGCGCACGCCGACGACCGTCATCCTCGCCGCCTGCGAGGACGCGCGTAAGAACGCGCAGACGCCCGCAGACTATCAGGCGGCGCTCGATGTCATTGACCGGCAGGCGCACAAGATGTCGGCGCTCATCCGCAGCATGCTCGAGATCACGCGGCTCGATCAGGGCACGCAGAAGGTGAACTGGGAGTATGCCGACCTCTCCGATCTCGTCACCGTCATCTGCGACGAGCAGGCCATGGTCGCGCGCCGCGGCATCCGCATCAGCTGCGCGGCCGAGCCGGGCATCTTCATCGACATGGATGTCTTTCTCATCTCGCGCGTCGTGCAGAATCTGCTCGACAACGCCTTCAAGTTCGGCGTCGACGGCGGCTGGATCCATGTCACGCTCCGGCGCACGGCCGCGGGCGCCGAGCTGAGCGTGCAGGACAACGGCATCGGTATCTCGCAGGAAAATCTGGATAAAATATGGCAGAGGTTCTATCAGGCCGACCCCAGCCGGCAGGAAAACGCCGGTCTGGGTCTGGGCCTGTCGATGGTGCAGCAGATCGTCACGCTCCACGGCGGCACGGTCGCCGTCGTGAGCACGCCCGGCCGGGGCACGACGTTCACGGTCACGCTGCCCGAACACCACGGAAAAGAGGAAAGCTGATATGAAAAAAACCGTTTTGCGCGCCTATGCCCGCCTGATCGCGGAGGTCGGCGCGCGTGTGCGCAAGGGGCAGGACGTCGTCATCGAGGCCGAGCTTGACCAGCCGGAGTTCGTGACCATGGTCGCCGATGCGTGCTATCACGCCGGGGCGCGCAAGGTCACGGTCACGTGGAAGCACCAGGCGCTCGAGAAGCTCGCCATCCGGCGCGAGAGCGTCAAAACGCTCCAGACCGTCGAGGCTTGGGAGCGCGCAAAGCTCCAGCACTATGTCGACACGCTCCCGTGCCGCATCTACCTGCTCAGTGAGGACCCGGACGGCCTGCGCGGCGTCAGCCCCGCGAAGATGGCGCGCGCCCGGCAGGGGCGCTACAGCGTCATCAAGCCCTACCGCGACCAGATGGAGGGCCGCTACCAGTGGTGCATCGCGGCCGTGCCCGGCGTGGCCTGGGCCAAGAAGGTGTTCCCGAACGAGACGAAGGCCCGCGCCGTCGAAAAGCTCTGGGAGGCCATCCTGCACACCTGCCGCGTGGACGACGACCCCATCGCCGCGTGGAACGCGCACAATGCCGACCTGCAATCGCGCTGCGACCACCTCAACAGCCTCGGCATCGCGTCGCTGGAGTACCATGCATCCAACGGCACGAACCTCACCGTCGGCATGATCCCCGAGGCGCAGTTTTGCGGCGGCGGAGAGTCCACGATCGGCGGCAGCTATTTTAACCCCAACCTGCCCACGGAGGAGTGCTTCATCTCGCCCAAGCGCGGCGAGGCAGAGGGCGTCGTCTACTCGTCGAAGCCGCTTTCGTATCAGGGCCAGCTCATCGAGGATTTCTCCATCCGCTTCGAGCACGGCCGCGCCGTCGAGGCGCACGCGCGCACGAACGAGGCCCTGCTGCAAAAGCTCATCGCCATGGACGAAGGCTCCGCCTACCTCGGCGAGTGCGCGCTCGTGCCGTATGACAGCCCCATCAACCAGACGGGCATCCTGTTTTACAACACGTTGTTTGATGAAAATGCCTGCTGCCACCTTGCGCTCGGCATGGGCTTCATCGACACCATCCGCGACTACCCGAACCGCACGCTCGAGGAGATGCGAGCGCTCGGCGTGAACGACTCCATGATCCATGAGGATTTCATGATCGGCACGCCGGATCTGTCTGTCACGGCGCACTGCCGCGACGGCCGCACCATCCCCGTGTTCCGGGACGGGACGTGGGCTTTTTGACCGAAATCCCACTTTTTCGTCGAAATACCGCGAATTGTGGTGCGCTCCGATTTTGAAGCGCACCATTTTTCTGCCAAAGTGGGGAATTTGCGCGCAAAACCGTTGCATTTTCGCGGCGCATATGGTAAGATACGCCTGCACGGAAAATCTTACCGCTTACTTGCACCCGACAGGAGGTGACCGGCATGAAGCGAGCCCTTTTGTGCACTCTGATCGCGGCAGCGCTGCTGCTCAGCGCCTGCTCGCGCGCATCGGAGAGCACTGTGCGCGCGCCGGATGCCGGCGCACCGCTGACGCTGTGTCTCGGCGCCGGACCCGCAACGCTCGACCCCGCGCGCACGGAAAACGGCATCGGTGCGACGTATGTGGTCAACCTCTTCGCCGGCCTGACCGGCTACCGCGCCGGCGGCGACGGGGCGGCGGTGCTCACGCCCGAGCTGTGCGCGGCCCTGCCGGAGCCGGAGCCTCTGCCCGATGGGCGCGTGCGGTATGTGTTCACGCTGCGCGACGGCCTCACGTGGTCGGACGGTGCGCCGCTCACGGCGGCGGACTTTGTCTATGCGTGGAACCGGGCGAGCACGCTCGAGGACGCGGCGGCGCCGTATCTCTTCGCCTGCATCGACGGCTACGGCACCGGCCGGCTGAACGTCACGGCGTCGGCCGACGGCCGCACGCTCACCGTCGTGCTCGCGGAGGCTATGCCGGCGTTCCTGCAGCTTTGCGCCCAGCCGGCGTATGCGCCGGTGCCCTCCGGCGCGGCGGACGCCACGAGCTGGACGGCCGACGGTGCGGCCTTTGCCGCCAGCGGGCCGTACACGGTCGCCACGTGGACGACCGAGGGCCTCACGTACACGAAAAACCCCGCCTATTGGGACGCGGACAACGTCGCGGCCGAGACGGTGCGCTTCGTTTTTCAGAGCGATCCCAATGCTGCAGAGTCCGCCTTCCTCGCGCGGGAGTATGCGCTCAGCTGGCCGGTGCCGGACGCGGCGCTTGACGACCTGCGCGCGAACCACGCGCCCGAGCTGCGCACCGTCAGCCAGCTCGGCACGTACAGCCTCTGCTTTTCCATGAGCGACCCGGCGCTGAGCGTTTTCTCGCAAGAGGAGCGCGCGCAGATCCGCACGGCGCTCGCCCTGCTCATCGACCGCAGCTATCTCTGCAGCGACATCACGCCCGGCGCGCAGCAGAGCGCGAACGCGCCCATCCCGCCCGGCATCACGGACGCCGACGGCAGCGCCTTCACCGCGCATAACGGCGTCGACGGCAAGGGCGACGGCTATTACGGCAGCGACTATGAGGCCAACTGCAAGCAGGCCATCGCGCTCCTGCGGCAGGCGGCGGAGTCGTCCGGCCGGTTCACGGTCAACGCGCAGGGCGTGTGCGCCGGGTTCCCGGAGCTGACGTACCTGACGTCCGACGCGGCGGGCCACGTCGCCATCGCGGACTATCTGCAGTCGCTCTACGGCCGCTACGGCATCGCGCTCACGGTCACGGCGCAGGACATGGACACCTTCCTCGCCAGCCGCGCCGCCGGGGGCTACTCGATTACGCGCTGCAGCTTCAGCGCCGATATCGACGACCCCATGCCGTTTCTCTCCCTCTGGGCGAGCGGCGCGGGCAGCAACTGCGTCGCCCTCGGCCGCGGCGCGCACGCGGACTACGCGGGCTACAGCGTCACGCTCGACGGCCGCACAAAAGACAACTGCACCTGGGCGGAGTCGTATGACGCGCTGCTCTACCGCATCCAGAGCAGCGGCGACACGGCCGAGCGCTATTCACTCATGCACCAGGCCGAGACGCTGCTTATGCAGACGGGTGCCGTCTGCCCGCTCTACTGGTACACGGACACCTACCTGTGCAACACGCACGTGCAGGGCCTGCTGTCCGGCCCGCTCGGCGCGCAGTACCTGATGGGCGCGCAGGTGGAAAAGTGAATAAAAAAACAGTCCCACCGCCGGTTTTTCGGCGGTGGGACTGTTGCAATATGGAATATTACAGGAACACGAAAAACAGCATCACGATCAGGTACGCGAACGCGAGCGTCATCGGCGCGAGCGCGAGCACGGCGGTCAGCCGCCAGTCGTCTGCGCTCTCCACCACCGTGCCCTCGTAGACCGGCTCCCGCGCTCCGGCGAGCGAGCCGTGCAGGTAGCTGCGGTAGAGCTTCAGAAACTGCTTGCCGTCGCGGCGGCCGATGCTGTAGGATGCCTGCTCCGGCGTGCGGGGCTGCAGGGCGTGGTGTGTGCGCATCCGATGTTCCTCCTCCTGCACCTCGAAAGGTGTCGAATCTTTCACAAGGTTATTATACGCATCCGGACGCCGCGCGTCAACCGGGTAAGTTTTCTGGCGCGGCGGTCTCGGGCGCGTGCGTCGCGTCTGGCGACGGCTCCGGTGTGACCTGCGGGGACGGTTCCGGCTCCGGTGTCGGCGGCGGGGGCAGGATGATCTGCGGCAGGGTGTTCGGCGTGGGCGTCGGCGAGGGGGCCACGGTCTGTACCGGCGTGGGCGCCGGGGCCGGGCGCTTGCGCGGGATGCTGCCGACTGCGAGCCACAGCGCCGCGATCACGGCGGCGAGCACGGCCAGAACGACGGCCACGGTCAGGATCATCTCGCGCCGGCGCGCGTGCGCGTGCTTCCTGCGCTGGGATTCCTGCTCGGCGATCCGCGCGGCCGGCACCTCGAACCGCCGCGTCTGCGACAGCTCCTCGGCCGGCGGCTGCGGCAGGGGGACGGCCGTTTCGGCGTCGAGCGCCGTGATCTCGATGAGCACGAGCGTGATGTTGTCGCCCGGCCCGGCGGCGAGCGCCTGCGCCATGAGCGACTGCCCCAGCTCCGGCAGCGGCAGGTCGGCACTCAGTGCCGCTTGCAGCTGCGTGTCGCTGAGTTTGCCGGTCAGCCCGTCGGTGCACAGCAGCAGCCGGTCGCCGACTGCGAGCGGCACGCTGGCCGCAAAATACGGCATGAGCCGCTGGCGCGCGCCCAGCATGCCCAGATACTGCGTGAGCACATGCTTGTCCGGGTTATCGTCCGCGCCGGCGGCGGCAGCGCCGGCGTCGAGCTGCTCCTGATACTTGGTGTGGTCGCGCGAGATGCGCTGCAGCGCACCGCCGCGCTGCAGGTAGATGCGGCTGTCGCCGACGTTGCAGCAGTAGGCGTGGTTGCCGGTCAGATGCACGGTCGCAGCGGTCGAGCCGCTGATTTGGCCGCTGGCCGCGATCATGTCGCACACGGCAACGTTTGCCCGGCGGAAGAAATCGAGCGCGTCAAACGGCTCGTCGCTGCTGCACGCGTGCAGCGTCTGCGCGCACAATAGCGCTGCCTGCTCGCCGTTGGCCTCGCCGCCCATGCCGTCGAACACGCCGTAGATGAGCCGCTTGCTCTCCTGCTCGGCGGCCGCCTCGGCCACGGGGATGGCGGGCTCGCGCTTGAACGTGCCGTTGCAGTAGTAGTTATCCTCGTTGTTGTCCCGGCCGGAGCCGATGTTCGTCTGCGCGTAGCACAGCGCCCGCATCGCGCATCCCTCCTTTGCTGCCTGCTTTCTGTTGCTATCGTACCGTTCGGCGGCCGGTTTGTCAACGTGCTGTCGGGCGCGGCACGGAAAAAATCTCACGCAAAACCGCCGTCATGGGGATTCCATCGACGGCGGTTTTGTGCTATGCTGGTCAAAAAGAGCGCCGCCGTGTGTCCGGCGGCGATGGGGGAACGGATATGAACGAACGATTGGCATCGGCGCTCGAGCAGCTGCCGTTCTGGCCGAACCTGACCGAGCCGCAGCGCGAACTCGCGCGGCGCGGCGCGCGCCTGGTGCAGTATGACCGCGGCGCGCTCGTGCACGGGTGCGACGGGCAGTGCCTCGGCATGATCCGGGTGCAGACCGGCCGCCTGCGCGCGTGCATGCTCTCGGACGACGGGCGTGAGATCACGCTCTACCGCCTCACGGACGGGGACGCCTGCGTGCTGGCGGCGGCGTGCGTCATCCGGCAGATCACGTTCGAGGTGCAGCTCGTGGCCGATGCGCCGACGGAGCTGCTCATCCTCGGTGCGCACGTGTTCCAGCAGCTTGCGGCGGAGAATATCCACGTCGAGTGCTGTATGTACCGCCTTGCGACCGAGCGCTTTTCCGACGTCATGTGGGCGATGCAGCAGCTGCTGTTCACGAGCTTTGACAAGCGCCTCGCGCAGTATCTCTGGGACGAGTCCGACCACGCCCGCGCGCCCGTGCGCGCCACGCACGAGCAGATCGCGCGCGACACCGGCGCTGTGCGCGAGACCGTCACGCGCATGCTGCGCCACTTCGCCGACGACGGCATCGTCTCGCTTGGCCGCGGCACGGTCACGGTCACGGACGCCGAAAAACTGCGGAAACTCGCCGGAATGTGACTTTGCCACAGAACGCGGGTGTAAAATCTGTTAAAATCAGCACATACTAACACAGACGACAACTCCGGAAAGGAAGATTACCATGATTACACTGACGAAAGAAAACTTTGCGCAGGAGGTCCTGCAGTCCGACAAGCCCGTGCTTGTGGATTTCTGGGCGACGTGGTGCGGCCCCTGCCGCATGATGGCCCCCGTGATCGAGGAGCTTGACGCCGAGCACCCGGAATACAAGTTCGGCAAGGTCAACGTGGACGAGCAGCCGGAGCTCGCGGGCGAGTACCGCATCATGAGCATCCCGACGCTGATGGTGTTCCGCGGCGGTCAGGCCGCGGCCGTGAAGGTCGGCGTAACGCCGAAGGAAGAACTGCTCAAACTCCTCGGCTGAGACCGGGGGAATTGTGGATAAGAAGGAGGAGACAAGTATGCACTGCACTGTGAAAATGACCGAGGATCTGTATTGGGTCGGCGCGTCCGACCGCCGTCTGGCCCTGTTTGAGAGCGTGTACCCCATCCCGCGCGGCGTGTCGTACAACGCCTATGTCCTGCTCGACGAAAAGACCGTCCTGCTCGACACGGTGGACCAGTCCGTCGCCGGACAGTTCTTTGAAAATCTCACCCATGTCCTCGGCGGCCGCCCGCTGGACTACATCGTCGTGCACCACATGGAGCCCGACCACGCCAAGACGCTCGAGGAGACCGTGCGCCGCTATCCCGAGGCGAAAATCATCTGCAACGCGAAGATCCGCGACATGATCCGCAACTACTTTACCTTCGACATTGATGCCCGCGCCATCCTCATGGCCGAGGGCGATACATACTGCTTCGGCAAGCACACGTTTGCCTATGTCATGGCGCCGATGGTTCACTGGCCGGAGGTCATGGTCAGCTTTGATACCACGACCGGCACGCTCTTTTCCGCCGACGCCTTCGGCACGTTCGGTGCGCTCAATGGCAATCTCTACGCCGATGAGTACGACTTCGAGCACGACTGGCTGCCCGATGCCCGCCGCTACTACACGAACATCGTCGGCAAGTACGGCACGCAGGTGCAGGCCCTGCTCAAGAAGGCCGCCACGCTCGACATCCGCATGATCTGCCCGCTGCACGGCCCGGTCTGGCGCAAGAACATCGGCTGGTTCGTTGACAAGTACAGCAAGTGGAGCTCCTACACGCCCGAGCAGGACGGCAGCGTGCTCATCGCTTACTCCTCCGTCTACGGCCACACGGAAAACGCGGCGCAGGTGCTCGCCACCATGCTCGCCGCGCGCGGCGTGCGCAACATCGCCATGTACGACGTCTCCGTCACGCACCCGAGCTATGTCGTGGCCGAGGCCTTCCGCTGCAGCCACCTCGTGTTCGCGTCCACGACGTACAACGCCGGCATCTTCTGCAACATGGAGACGGCGCTGCTCGACATCGCGGCGCACAACCTCCAGAACCGCACCATCGCCCTGATCGAAAACGGCTCCTGGGCGCCGACGGCCGGCAAGCTCATGCGCGGCATTCTCTCCAAGCTCAAGGATGTCACCATCCTCAACGAGACGCTCACCATCAAATCCTCGCTCAAGGACGACCAGCTCGGCGCGCTCGCCGAGATCGCGGACGCGCTCGTGGCCTCCATGCCGAAGCCGCGCCCGATCGTGAACGAGGGCAAGCAGAACCCCGCCGCGCTCTTCAAGTTCCAGTACGGCCTGTTCGCGCTCTCTGCCCGCGAAGGGGACAAGGACAACGCCTGCGTCATCAACACCGCCATCCAGATGGCCAACAAGCCCGAGCGCATCTCCATCTCGGTCATCAAGGCCAACTACACCTGCGGCATGATCGAGCGCACCGGCGTGTTCAACCTCTCGCTGCTGACCAAGGAAGTGCCGTTTGCCTTCTTCCAGCACTTCGGCTTCCAGTCCGGCGCGGATGTGGACAAGTTCGCGGACTTTACGGACTGTGCCCGCAGCGACAACGGCCTGTACTACATCAACCGCTATACGAACGCCATGTTCTCCTGCCGCGTCGTCGAGAGTTACGACCAGGGCAGCCACCGGCTCTTCATCGCCGAGATCACGGAGTCCAAGCTCTTCAGCAACGACGAGACCGTGACCTATGACTACTACCGCAGCCACATCAAGCCCGCGCCGCCGAAACTGGCGCCCGCCGAGAAGGCGACCTGGGTCTGCTCCGTGTGCGGCTACGTGTACGAGGGCGAGACGCTCCCGGCCGATTTCATCTGCCCGCTGTGCAAGCACCCGGCGTCCGACTTCGTCAAGCACGAGGCCAAGCCCGCGGAAAAGCGCGTCGGCTTCGTCTGCACCGTCTGCGGCTACGTGTATGAGGGCGCGGACATGCCGGACGACTTTGTCTGCCCGCTGTGCCACCACCCGAAGTCCGATTTCAAACCGCTCGAGTAAGCGGACCTGGAAATGATAACACAGTCGCGCCCCACCATTCGGTGGGGTGCGACTGCATTTTTTGCGCGTGTTGTTTCGATGTCGGGCGGGGGCACAAAATTCGGATTGTTGCAGCGCCTGCGCTTGTTGCCGCTTCGATTGTGTGATAATATGAAACAGAATAGATTTGCAAATTGGAGTTGCCTATAAATAGAAAGGAGAGCCAATGGATATTGTTATCACGATCATGAAAATATCGGTCTTTTTCGTGTCCATTATAGTTCTGTCCTTTTCTTTCATTAGACTGTATCGTTGGAGAAAATCTGCTTTTGATTCAACCAATGCATATTTAAGAAACCTCAGATACATTCAACCAGGCGAAAAGGTATGTATTCAAGCGCCAGATAACCCAAGAATCCAGTATATCCGGAGCGAGAAAAGTTCAAAAACAATGGTTTATTGGGAATACTGCTATACTGTGGAGGGAATTCAGTACTGCAAGTCTTACTTTTATGAAGATGATGCGGCTAAATTGCCATCCAAAATCAGAATACACTATAACAGGAAAAATCCGAAAACGATGTATCGGGATGGCGAGGCACGAGACGGCGTAATTGTCTCGGTGGCATCTATTATTCTTGGTACACTTTTTCTACTCTTATTAGTTGCCTCATATATTTGATGATTATATTTTTGAGCAAAAGCAACTAACCCAATTCCAATTTATCGAACAGGTGCTATGATGTGCTTCTTCATGTGGACATTTTCCCTTATGTCCTCTGGCTGTTCTGCTGCGTTGGAAAAGCAGCACATATTTGGATGGAACGCGCCCCGCATCATTCGATGCGGGGCGCAATTGTATTTTCTCATGATTTCGGCAGCACGCGCAGCCAGTTGCCGGTAAAGAGGTCCTGCAGCAGCGCGGTATCATAGCCGCGCGCAGCCAGCGCTGCATAGAGCTTCGGATAGTCCTGCACGCCGGTGATGCCGCCGCCGAGCGTGTCGCACCCGTCGAGGTCGCCGCCGAGCGCGAGTGATTTGTCGCCGCCGAGGTCGAGCAGGTGCTCGACGTGGCGCACGATGGCGTCCATGCCGTCGCCGCCGAGAAAGTCCGTGTAGAGGTTCAGGCCGATCACGCCGCCGCTGTCGCGGATGGCGCAAAAGAGGTCGTCCGAGAGATTGCGCGTGTGTGCACAGACGGCGCGGCTGTTCGCGTGTGAGGCGATCACCGGGCCGAGCCCGAGCCGCACCACGTCCCACGCTGCCGCCTCCGACAGGTGCGACACGTCCGGCAGCATCCGGTGCGCGTACAGCGCGCGCACAAAGTCGCGCCCCTGCGCCGTGAGCCCCTGCGCCGGCGCGTCGCAGTGCGACCCCGCGAGGGCGTTTGCGTGGTTCCATGTCAGCGTTACATACACGCACTCCCACGCCGCCGCGTCGTCCAGCCGTCCGGGGTCGCAGTCGAGCAACTCCGCGCCCTCGATGCCGAGCAGCGCGGCCGTTTTCCCGGCGGCCCAGGCGGCGCGCACGTCCCGCGCCGTGCGGCAGCGGCGGACGAGATCGGCATTGCGCGCACATTCCCGCTCCAGCAGCGTGTGCTGCCGCTGTGCAATGGCATAGAGCGGCTCGTTTACCGCTGCGCTGTCGGCAAACACGGCGAAAACCTGCGCGTGCTGTCCGAGGGCCGCACAGCGTGCGAAATCGACGTGGCCGGTGTTTTTCCGCAGCCCCTCGCCGGTGGCCAGACAGCGCGCGAGCGTGTCGCAGTGGCCATCAAAGCAGCGCATCACGCATCCTCCCGCCGCGTCACGGCCTCGAGATAGTCATAGTACGGCAGCAGGAAACCGAACCCGCGCACAAGTTCCTCCGTCAGCGCGGGGGAGAAGAGCAGGTCGTCGTGTTCGCGCACGCACGAGAGGTCGAGCACGCGCTTATTGTACCACGGGCGCAGGAGCGCGCCGGGGTCGCCTTTCGCGCGGGCGTAGTCCTGCCCGGTGAGCACGAAGGTGTCCTGCGCGTTCAGCCGCTCGGCCAGCGCCGTCAGCGGCAGGGGATCGGCGTCGATCGCGCGGCGGAAGCACGCCATCGTGTTCGCCTTCGCCCAGTAAAAGCCCATGCCGTAGCTGTAGTTGTGCGGCGTGATCTCGAAATAAAACGCCGGGATCTCCGGCCCGCGGCTGCTGTCGCACCGCAGTGTGAACCAGAGGTTCTCCTTGTACGGCCCGTTGCCGTGCAGCCGCCGCGCGTCGCGGTAGATGCGCGCCACGTGCAGGTACCACTTCCGGTCGGGGTACGCCTGCTCGAGCGCCGCCGTCACGTCCGCAGCCAGCGCCTTCATGGGCCGGTCGAGCGTGTCGAGAAATACCTGCTTGTGCTCCAGGAACCACGGGCGCTCATTGTGAAAGCGCAGCTCCCAGAGAAAGTCGATCGTTGCGTCGGAAAAGCCTGTGAACATGTGTGTTTCGCTCCTTGTCTCTGCGTGGAAAGTATCCCTATCTTACGCCGAAATATCCGCCCGCGCAAGGCCCGGTGCGCGGGAGAAAACCCTGCTTTTTCAGGATTGTTGTCACATTGCTGAATCATGGTTGCATTTTTGGCAAATCTTTTGTATACTATCCCTTGCGCGGCTGTTTTGCCGCCGGGAAAATGAAAAATTGCAGAGGAGACAAATCATGATTGACAAAATTGACAGTGTGGTCAATGCGATCGGCGGCTTTTTGTATCAGCCGTACATCGTGCCGCTGTTTCTGATCGTCGCGGGCCTGTATTTCACGATCCGCACCGGTCTGATCCAGTTCCGCCTGTTTGGCGAGTCCATCCACGTCGTCACGGAAAAGCCGAAGGAGAAGGGCGGCATTTCCTCGTTCGGCGCGCTCATGGTGTCCACGGCGTCCCGTGTCGGCACCGGCAACATCGTCGGCGTGTCCACGGCCATCTGCCTCGGCGGCTTCGGCGCCGTGTTCTGGATGTGGGTCGTGGCGCTGCTCGGCGGGGCGAGCGCCTTTATCGAGTCCGCGCTCGCGCAGGTCTATAAGAAAAAGGACGGCAAGGGCGGCTGCGTCGGCGGCCCTTCGTACTACATGGAGCAGGCACTGCACCAGCGTTGGCTCGGCATCATCTTCGCCGTCGTGCTCATCCTGACCTATGTGGTCGGCTACAACATGCTCGCGTCCTACAACCTGCAGGACGCCTTCGCTGGTTTTGGCTTCTACACCAAGAGCCGCACGCCGTACATCATCGGCGCGATCCTCGCGGTGCTGTTCGCCGTGTGTGTGCTCGGCGGCGGCAAGCGCCTGACGAATATCACGGGCGTGCTCGTGCCGGTCATGGGCGTGCTGTATATTCTCGTGTCGCTCGTCGTCATTTTCATGAACATCAGGATCTTCCCGAGCGTCATCGCCAATATCTTCCGTGATGCGTTCAATTTCAAGGCGGCGTTCAGCGGCTTCACCGGTTCGTGCATCATGTGGGGCATCAAGCGCGGCCTGTACTCCAATGAGGCCGGCATGGGCTCGGCACCGAACGCGGCCGCCACGGCCGATGTCTCGCACCCGGCCAAGCAGGGCCTTGTGCAGATGCTGTCCGTGTTCATCGACACGCTGCTCATCTGCTCGGCCACGGCGTTTATGTGCCTGTGCTCCGGCGTCGTGCCGACCAAAGAAGCGGCCGGCGCGGCCTACGTGCAGGCGTCCATGCAGCAGGTGCTCGGCAGCTTCGGCCCCATCTTCATCGCTGTGTCCATGAGCCTGTTCGCGTTCACGACGCTCATCGGCAACTACTATTACTGCGAGGGCTGCCTGAAGTATATCCTCCGGCGCGACCCGAGCAAGGCGGGCATGACAGTGTTTCGTCTGGCTGCGACGGCGCTCGTGTTCGTCGGTGCCATCGTCAGCGCCGGCCTCGCGTGGGATACGGCCGACATGCTTCAGGGCACGATGGTCATCATCAACATCCCCGTCATCCTCATCCTCGGCAACAAGGGCCTGGCCGTGCTCAAGGACTACATGCGCCAGCGCAAGGAGGGCAAGAACCCCGAGTTCCACGCCGCCGACATCGGCATCACCGGTACGGACTACTGGAACTGAACCTCCCGAAAACAGAACAAAACAGAAAAACACCGGCCGTCTCGGCCGGTGTTTTTTCGCCGTGCAGGCGCTTTGTCACGCGGGGATGCGGCGGTACAGCCGCGCGCGCAGCAGCGTCGCGAGCGCGAGCTTGACCGCGTCCGGCAGCAGAAACGGCAGCACGCACTTGGCCAGCACCACGCCGAGCGTGATGGCGCCCGTGCGGGTGTAGACGACGAGGAACCACGCCGTGCCGAACGCGTAGCACACGAGCAGCCCCACGGCCGCCGAGAGCACGAACACCCACTGGCCCTGCCCCCAGCGCGCCTGCGCGAAGGTGATGATGAGCGTCAGCGGCACGAAGCCGACAAGATACCCGCCCGTCGTGCCGAGCAGGGACGCAAATCCGCCGCGAAAGCCCGCAAATACCGGCGCGCCCACCGCGCCCAGCAGCAGATACACCAGCACGCTCACCGTGCCGCGCCTGCCGCCGAGCAGGCCGCACACGGCGAAGATCGCAAACGTTTGCAGCGTGAACGGCACGTCCGCCGGGATACTGATCCACGCGCACACGGCGATGAGCGCCGCGCCGATCGCGCAAAAGCACAGGTCTCTGGTCGAAAATTTCATGAGGCTCCCTCCAATTGTAAAGCAAAGTGAAAAACAACTTAACAATCGGACGATAGCACACGGGCGGCGAATTGTCAACTGTTTTTGAAAAATGCTTTACAATTTGCCGGCCATCGGCTAAACTGGCACCAGAAAAAGATCAAAGGAGTGTGATCTCATGCTGCGGGACGATGTTTTGCTCCTGCTCACGGAGGCGGAGGGGTATCTCTCCGGCGAGGAGATGCGCGAAAAACTGGGCGTGTCGCGTGCGGCGGTCAGCCAGGCGGTGCGCGCGCTGCGCGCCGACGGCTATGACATCGACGCGGTCACGAACCGGGGCTACTGCCTGCGCGCGCGGCCGGATACACTTACGGCCGGGGACGTGTTGCCCTACCTGCCGGAGGCGCGGCGGGCGACGGTGCGGTGCTTTGCGCAGATCGACTCAACGAACAGCTACCTCAAGGCCGAGGCCATGCGCGGCGCGCCGGACGGCTTGTGCGCCATTGCCGACCGGCAGACGGCCGGGCGCGGCCGCGCAGGGCGGTCGTTTCGCTCAGACGCGGGGCAGGGGGTCTACCTGTCGATGCTCCTGCGCCCGGCGTGCGCGGCGACGGCAGCCATGACCGTGACGGCGCACGTCGCGGTGGCTGTCTGCCGCGCACTCGAGCGCTGCGGCGTGCAGCCGGGCATCAAGTGGACGAACGACCTTGTCCTCGGCACGAAAAAGCTCTGCGGCATCCTCACGGAGCTGACCGTCGAGGCCGAGACCGGCACGATCGATTCCATCGTGGCCGGCATCGGCGTGAACGTCCGCCAGCGGCCGGAGGACTTTCCGCCGGAGCTGCGCGCCATCGCGGGCTCCGTCCGGTCCGAGACGGGGCTGGAGCTCTCCCGCGCCCGGCTGGCGGCGGAGATGGTGCGCGCGCTCGACCGGATGTATCTCGACTGGCAGCGCGACCCGCGCGCGTATCTCGACGATTACCGCGCCCGCTGCGTCACGGTCGGGCGGCCGGTGCGCGTCGTGCGCGGCGAGGATGTCCGCACCGGCTTCGCCGAGGCGGTGGACGATGACTTCGCACTCGTCGTCCGCTGGCCGGACGGCACGCGCGAGACCGTCATCGGCGGCGACGTGTCCGTGCGCGGGCTGTTCGGCTATCTGGACTGAATACGAAAGCAGCGGCTGCATCGCTTGGATGCAGCCGCTGCTTTTCTGCGCGGGTTTCAGTACGCGCTGATGGGCAGCGAGTCATCGTCCTGCCCCTTTTCCACGGAGCGGATAACGATGTCGTAGCCGACGGTTTCGTTGACCTGCACGTGCACGGTCTCGCCCGCGCGGTGGCCCATGACGGCCTTGCCGACGGGGGACTCCTTGCTGATGAGGCCCTCGAGCGCGTTTTGCCGCAGTGTCGTCACGAGGCGGATCGTCTGCTCCTCATCGTCGTCCGGGATATAGATGACCACCTTGTCGAACAGGCCCACCACATCGCCGGACGAGTGGTCGGAGATGACCTTCGCCGTGTCCACCATCCGCTGCAGGTAGCGGATGCGGCTGTCGTTGCGGTTTTTCTCGCGCTTGGCGGCCTTGTACTCAAAGTTCTCGCTCAGGTCGCCGAAGCCGCGCGCCACCTTGACTTCCTCGATCAGCTTCGGCCGCAGCTGAAGCGTGCGGTAGTCGATCTCGTCTTTCATCTTCTGAATGTCGACTTCCGTCAGTTCGTCATACATGAAAAACACCTCGATTTCTCAGGCGTCCATCTTATCACATTCCGTGTCGGAAGAAAAGGCTTTGCGGTCGTTTTCCATGAGCTGCCGGCGAAAGATCGCGCGGAACACGCCGCGCGTGGCCGGCCCCGCGGCAAAGATCTGCCACAGCAGCGCCCACGGCAGGTTGCGGTAGAGCGTGGCGAGAAAGCGCGCGAAAAACTCCGCATCGATGCCCGTGAACAGCGCCGTTGCGATCAGGCTCATCGACGGGCACATGACCATGACCGTGCAGCCGGACACGGCCAGCGTCACGAGCAGCGGATTGTCGCGCCCCGGCCGGACGAATTTGTGCGCGATGTGCTGCCCCGCGCGGCTGCCATAGAGCATGGAGACGACAAAGACGATCGCGCCCATGAACACGGTCTCCTTCAGCGCGGGCAGGAACACTGCGTTGGACATCGCGCCGAGCTTGTGCGCGACGTTTGCGACCTCCATCCCCAGCGCCATGAAATACGACATCAGCAGTCCGAAGACCGCCCCCTGTGTTTTTGTCTGCGGCATCGTGCAGACCTCCTTTTTTGATGTGCGGCCGCTTTGCGCCGGGCAAACAAAAAAGCGCACAGCGTCCGGTGTCCGGATGCTGCACGCTTTGCGTTCCTGTTGTGTCAGTGCTACACGAGCCAAGTCCTTTTTTAGCAGATTCCGGCCGAAAAGTCAAGCGCCGGCTCATGATTTTCCGCCGTCCGGGCACACTAGCCCATATCGAAAGGAGTGGTTCGGATGGACCTGCTGCAAGTGGCGGTCACGGCCGTGGGCGCGTTTGCGGCGCTGTTTCTGCTCTCGAAGCTCATGGGCCACCGCCAGATCTCGGAGCTGAGTGTCTTTGACTACGTCAACGGCATCACCATCGGCTCCATCGCCGCCGAGATGGCCACGGAGCTGGAAAAACCGCTGCGCCCGCTCGTGGCCATGGTGGTCTGGGCGCTGCTGGTGTGGCTGCTCGAGGCGCTGACGAGCAAGTGCCCGCGCCTGCGCAAATATATCAGCGGCGCGCCGTCGATCATCTTTGACAACGGCAAGCTCTACCGCCGCAACATGAAAAAGGCCCGCCTCGACCTGAGCGAGTTTCTTATCCAGTGCCGCCAGCAGGGCTTTTTCGACCTCGGCGCCATCCAGACGGCGGTCTATGAGCCGGACGGCCGCCTGACCATCCTACCCGTGGCGGCCCGCCGCCCGGCCACGCCGGAGGACATGGGCATTGCCCCGGAAAAGGAGCAGATCTTCACCGAACTCATTATGGACGGCCGCGTCCTCGGCGAGAACCTGCACCGTATGGGCGTGGACGAGACATGGCTGCTCAAGCAGCTGCGCCAGCAGGGCTATCACAGCGCGCGCGAGGTGTTCCTCGCCGTGGCCGATGCCAACAAGCAGGTGGCCGTCTACCCCGTCAGCACTTGACAAATACCCAAAATCGCGCTATGATTACTTCAAATTATTGAACTTTTGAAGGGGGAGGCGATCAGGATGCAGCATACGGAGCTTCGGCGCACGGGGAAGTTCCTGCTCTTCTCGTGCTCGGCCGGGCTGATCGAGCTCGGCAGCTTTGCGCTCTTCAACGAGGTGTTCCGCTGGCCGTACTGGGGCGCGTACCTGACGGCGCTCGTGCTATCGGTGCTGTGGAACTTCACGTGCAACCGGCGCTACACCTTCCGCTCGACGGAGAAGGTGACGCGGGCCATGACGCTCGTGTTTTTGTACTACTGCGCGTTCACGCCGCTGTCCACGCTGCTCGAGCACAGGCTCGCGGACGTGCAGGGGTGGAACGGCTACCTCGTGACGTTTTTGAACATGGTGCTGAATTTCGTGACGGAGTTTCTCTACCAGCGCTTCGTGGTCTACCGCAAATCCCTGGACACGAACAAACTTGCGCACACCCATTCCTGATCGGATCCGTTTCCCGGGCGCAGCGGGCGCTCTGCTTTTTCGGCAGAGCGCCCGCTGCGCCGTCTTGTATTTTCCGCACAGGTTTGGTATCATAAGGGGCATGAGATCGACAGCTCCGCGCCAGGAGCGGGAGGGAACGGACATGAAAACAGCCATCGTGACCGACGGAAAATACCGGTCGTCCATCGCGGCGGTGCGCGCGCTGCACCGCGCGGGTTATCAGGTGATCGTGACACAGACGCGTGCCGACGTGCACGCTGTGCCGGCGGTCGCGTCCTCGCGCTGCTGCGCCGCTTTCCGGTGGATCGACGGCGCTGCGGCCGACGCCGACTACGCGGACCGGCTCGCGGCGCTGCTGGAGACGTATGACCGCCCGGTGCTGTTTTGCGTCGGCGCGGTCACGCTCAATACGGTCGCCGCGCAGCGGGAGCGGTTTGCCCAGGTCGCGGATTTTCTCATTGCGCCCCGGCCCGTGCTCGACGCGCTCAATGATAAGGAGACGGTGCACGCGCGCGCGCAGAGCCTCGGTATTCCGGTGCCGCGGCAATATGACGGCGTGCCGCCGGAGCACTATCCCGTTGTCATCAAGCCGCACTGCGGCGAGAAATTCGGCCTCAAGGCCGCCGACCGCTACGCCGTCGCTGACACGCCGGAGGCGTATGCGCAGCTCCTTGCGCGCATGCAGCGCTACGATCCGGCGCCCATCGTGCAGGACAGGATCACCGGCCCCGGCATCGGCGTGAGCCTGCTGCTGGACCGGGATGGCCGCCTGATCTGCGCGCTGTGCCACCGCCGCATCCGCGAATACCCGGTCACCGGCGGCCCGTCGACCTGCTGCGAGAGCTTTTACGATGCCGCGCTCATTGACCGCGCGTACCGGCTGCTGCACTCGTTCGGCTTCACGGGCATGGCCATGGTGGAGTTCAAGGGCGACTGCCTGCTGGAGGTCAACCCCCGCGTCTGGGGCAGCTTCCCGATGACGGAGGCGGCCCAAAGTCCGTTCACGGCGCACTATGCCCGCGCCGCGGCGGGGGAGCGGGTGACCTATGCCGCGCAGGATTATCGCCCCGGCGTGCGCATGCGTTTTCTGCTCAACGACACGCTGGCCGCGCTGCATTATCTGCGCGCCGGGCGCATCGGCGTGTTTCTGCGCAGCATTGCCGACCTGTTCACGGCGAAGGAGGCCCTGCGCTGCCGGGGCGATAACCGCGTGTTCTGGGTCTATCTGAAAAACAGCCTGTTTGCGCGCGGGTGATTTCCGCGCAGAGAGGAGTCCTGTCCATGGAGGTCAAGCTTGACCTGCACATTCATTCCGCGCACTCGCCGGACGGGCGCATGTCCCTTGACGAGATCGTCTCGTGCGCGCGTGCGCGGGGCCTGCAGGGCGTCGCCGTGTGCGATCATGACCGCGCCCTGACCGAGACGTGGGACGCGCCGGATTTTCTGCTCATCCCCGGCATTGAGCTCTCGACGGATCAGGGGCACCTGCTGGGCCTGTTCGTCACCGAGCAGATCGACGCACGGGAGCTGGGCGCCGCGATCGACGCCGTGCACGCCTGCGGCGGTCTCGCCGTGATGGCGCACCCGTTCGAGCGCAGCAGCGACGCGCAGCGGCTCGATGCCTACCTCGACCGGCTCGACGGCATCGAGGTCTGGAACGGCCGGGCCGACCGCAAGAACCAGCAGGCCAACGCCATGGCGTGCGCGCTTGCGCAGCGCGCGGCAAAGCCGGTCACGGCCGGCAGCGATGCGCACCTGCCGGAGGAGATCGGCAACGGCGTCGTGACGCTGGAGACCGACGCGCTGACGCTGCCGGCCGTCCGCGCGGCGCTGCTGCGCGGGGCAACGGCCGTGGACGGACGGCGCGGGAAGGCGCGCTGTGTCGCCGAGAGCCAGCTGACCAAGCGCAGGCGCACCCATGCCGGTGCGGCCGCCTACGTCAAATGGGCGCTCTTTGCCGCAAAGTGCTGCCTGCAGGATATCACTTGGAAAGGGGAGACCTACCATGTCTTGGATCGTTAAAGTCGGGAAACAGGGCAAAAAGATCGTCAAGAAACTCATCACGCCCGCAGAAAAACACTATGTCGGCTACACCCGGCGCATTGAGCGCGTGCAGACGACCCGGCGCATCTGCGCCATGACATTTGACGACGGGCCGATGGGCCTGCCCGCGTCGCCGGACCGGTTTGACGGCCGCACGCTCACGGACGTCCTGCTCGACACGCTGGCGCAGTACGGCGCCAGAGGCAGCTTTGACGTCATCGGCGATACGAGCGCCAACTACCCCGACGAGGCCGGCAAGCTCGGCAGCGCCGCGTGGGGCGGCGTGCGCTTTGACCATTATCCGGACATTCACTGCGACGAGCAGGGCGGTGCGGAGCACAACGACCGCCTCATCCGCCGCATGCTCGCCGAGGGCCACCAGATCACGAACCACGGCTACCGGCACATCATTTTCGGCAAGAAGCCGTTTGTGTACGGCGCGCGAATACCTCCCCGGCTTTGACGCCGCGGTGGAGGATCTCAGCCGCCTGCACACGCTCATGCAGACGCGCTACGGCTATACGATGACGCTCGCGCGCCCGCCGCACTATGTGGACAAGATGACCGGCGGCTTCACCAGCTACAATGTCTATGACCATATGGGCTATCAGTACATGGCGGCGTCGTTTGACGGTGCGGGCTGGCTCCCGTCTACGGAGCCGGATCCGGAGGCGGCGCTGCAGGCGGAGATCCGCGCCATGGTCGAGCCGATGCGCAAAGCGCTGGAAAAGGACCCGGACTTTTTCTGCGGCCAGATCATTTTCCAGAAGGACGGCTACAACATGGCCAAGCGCACGCCGGTGGCCTTTGCGCTCGGCGAGCAGCTGGCACTGCTGCAGGAATACGGCTATCAGGTCGTGCCGGTGGGCGAGCTGCTGGCGGAGAGTCCCTTTGCGGACGTCGGCCGCGACGAGCCGCTGTTTGACCGCCTGACGGCGCTCGCGGAGCAGCGGGCGATCGTCTTTGCCGATAACCGCCTGCGGCTCGACGATCCCATGACGGTGGGCGAGCTGGCGATGCTGCTGGCGCCGAAGGCGGAGGCCATCACGCGCCGCGTCGCGCAGCTGCGCCAGACCGGCCGCGCCGGCGCTTACGACGGCGCCATGGCCTGGTGCCGGGAAAACGGCCTCATCTCCGAGGCGGCGCATCCGGCGGATCACGTGACCGCGCTGCCGGAGGCGTGGTTTGCCCCCACGGACGGCTTCACCCGCCGGGATGTCTATGCGGCGTTGCGCATGGAGCGGCTCTGAGCGATGCAAAAACAAACGGCGCCGGACGGAAGCTCCGTCCGGCGCCGTGCGCTTATGGAATTTGGAATCCCGGGAAATACTTCTCCGCGAAGGCTACCTGCGGCACCCGGAACGTCTGCCCGCGCAGGTATTCGAGGATGCCCGCGTCCGTCGGCAGCGTGAACGTGAGCTTGTAGGAGTAGAGCATCTGCCCCGTCTCGCCGTAGGTGCGGTTGATGCGCTCGCGGCCGTACTTCCCGTCGCCGAGCAGGGGGCAGCCGGCGGCGGCCATCTGCGCGCGGATCTGGTGCGTGCGGCCGGTCAGCAGCCGGCACTCGACGAGTGAGAGCCCCTGACGGCTCTGCAGCGTGCGGTATTCCGTTACGGCGGTCTTGGCGCCGGGCTGCGGCTTTTTCGTCACGTAGACCTGGTTTTTCACCGCGTCCTTGAACAGATACCCCTCCAGCCGGCCCTCGGCGGGCTTCGGCCGGCCGGAGACGACGCAGAGGTAGGATTTTTCGATCTCGCGGTCGCGGATCTTGTCGTTCAGAATGCGCAGCGCCTCGGCATTTTTCGCCGCGATGACGATGCCGCCGGTGTTGCGGTCGATGCGGTTGCACAGCGCGGGGGTGAAGGCGTTTTCGGCCTTCGGGTCCCACTGGCCCGTCTGGCGCAGGTAGGCCTGGATGTTCGAGATGAGCGTGTCCCAGCTCCATTCGCCGGCACTGTGGCACAGTACGCCGGGCTTTTTGTCCGCCAGCAGGATGTTTTCGTCCTCGTAGACGATGTCGAGCCGCGGCGTCGCGATCTTGAGCCAGGCATTTTGCTCCGTGGGTCTTTCAAAAAACTCGTCGTTGATGTATAATTGCAGCACGTCCCCCTCGACGAGGCGCACGTCGCGCTTGGCGCCCTTGCCGTTGCGCTTGATGCGCTTGAGGCGGATGTATTTCTGCAGCAGCGATTCCGGCAGCAGGGGAACGGCCTTGCCGACGAAGCGGTCGAGCCGCTGACCGGCGTCATTTTTGCGTATCTGGATCTCTTTCATGTCACACACCATCTCCACGCAACGATTATCGCGGATTTTCAGCGCATTGTCAACACAAATTCCTGTTGACAATTGGGGTGGATATCATCTATAATACTAAAGCGATTGTGCGAGGTGCGCTATGAAGCTGAATCTGAGAGAAATCATAGAAATCCCCGGCGGCAGTGTTCCGTTTGCGCAGGAGCTGGACACGGCCCTGCTCGACTTTCCCTCCGTCCGGGCCTACACCGCGCCGATCACGGCCGAGGGCAAGGTGGTCAATACGGCCGGCATCCTCACGCTGCAGGGCAAACTGCACGCGGAGATGCTGTGCGTGTGCGACCGCTGCGGCGCGGAGTTTCCGCGCACGGTCGACCTCGACCTGCACGCCGACATCACGGCGGATGCGCAGGACGACGATCCTGAGGTGTTTACGCTCGACGGAGACTGGCTCGATGTGGACGAGGTGCTCTCCACCTGCTTCATCCTCAGCATGGATACCAAGTGCCTGTGCAAGCCCGACTGTGCCGGACTGTGCGACCGCTGCGGCGCGAACCTGAACCTCGGGCCGTGCCGGTGCCAAAAACCCCGCGATCCAAGAATGGCTGTATTAGAGCAGCTTTTGGATAATAAAACTGACGAAGAAGAGGAAGCTGCTCATAACAGCGACTGACGAGGAGGTGTCATCATGGCAGTCCCGAAAGGAAAAGTGTCTCGACAGAGACGTGACAAGCGTCGTTCGTCCCACTGGAAGCTCACCGCTCCTGCGGTTGTGAAGTGCCCGAACTGCGGCGCATTCGTCATGCCCCATCACGCCTGCAAGACCTGCGGCAAGTACAACGGACGCGAAGTCATCAAGGTTGACGACTAAAAGAAGCTGAGAAGAGGAGCGCTTGCCCCTCTTCTTTTGCTATGTGCCGGAGTTTCCCGGCGCGCAGCAAAGGAATTCTGAGCAAAGGAGGCGCGGCGTATGCATCGCTGCACGATCAGCCACATCGACCCCGACAGCCCGCTGCGCCACGCGGCCCATCCCGGCGACCGGCTGGTGTCCATCAACGGCAACCCGATCACCGATGTGCTGGATTATAAATACTACGCCTATGACCCGGAGCTGGCCGTGTGCCTGCGCCGCCCGGACGGGACAGAGCACACCGTGCACGTTTCCAAGCCCCTCGGCGGCGAGCTGGGGCTGGACTTTGAGACTTACCTCATGGACAACGCCCACTCGTGCGCCAACCACTGCGTGTTCTGCTTCATCGACCAGATGCCGCCGGGCATGCGCCCGACGCTGTATTTTAAGGACGACGACGCGCGCCTGAGCTTCCTCATGGGCAATTATATGACGCTCACGAACCTGTCCGAGCGCGAGGTGCAGCGCATCATCCACCTGCACATCAGCCCCATCAACGTCTCCGTGCACGCGACGGATCCGGAGCTGCGCGCGTTTCTGCTCGGCAATCCCCGCGCGGGCAAAACGCTCGAGATCATGCGGCGCTTTGCCGACGGCGGCATCACCATGAACTGCCAGATCGTCTGCTGTCCCGGCCTGAACGACGGCGCGCAGCTGCAGCGCACGATGCACGACCTCGCGGCACTCTATCCGCAGGTGCATAGTGTGTCGATCGTGCCGGTCGGGCTGACGAAGTTCCGCGAGGGGCTCTATCCGCTCACACCGTTCACGCCCGAGCACGCGGCCGAGACGCTCGACCTCGTCAACGCCTTCGGCGACGAGTGTGTCGAAAAATTCGGCACGCGCATCTTTTTCTGCGCCGATGAGCTGTATCTGAAGGCGGGGCGCGCGCTGCCGCCGGAGGAGTTTTACGAGGAATTCACCCAGCTGGAAAACGGTGTCGGTATGCTGCGCCTGCAGCAGACGGAGTTCCGCTCGGCGCTGAGCCTGTCCGACCCGCCGGACGGCGTGCCGTTTTCCATGGCGGCGGGTGTTTCGGCGGCGCCGTTTCTGGAAAAACTTTTGTGTACGGCGCAGGAAAAGTATGCTACAATAAAAGGACACGTCTACGCGATCGAAAATGACTTCTTCGGCCGCAGCATCAATGTCTCCGGCCTCATCACCGGGCAGGACCTCATCGCGCAGCTGCGCGGCAAGGACCTCGGCGAGCGGCTGCTGATCTCGAACAACATGGTGCGCCACGACGAGCTGGATTTTCTCGACGACATTACGCTCGAGCAGGCCAGCGCCGCGCTCGGCGTGCCCATCTACCCCGTGGACGCCGACGGCTTCGCCCTCTGCGATGCCATGTTCGGCATCCTGCCGGAGGTGCACCTGCCCGACCGGGGCAGCGGCAGCACCGACGGCGCGGAATACTACAAATACAATCCCCATAAGGAGGGATAATCATGTCCAGACCCCTGGTTGCGATCGTGGGCCGGCCGAACGTCGGCAAGTCCATGCTCTTCAATAAGCTCTGCGGCCGCCGCCTGTCCATTGTCGAGGACACGCCCGGCGTCACGCGCGACCGGCTCTATGCCGAGTGCGAGTGGTGCGGCCGCACGTTCGACATCGTCGATACCGGCGGCATCGAGCCGAGCACCGATAATGAGATTCTGCTCTTCATGCGCGAGCAGGCGCAGCTCGCCATTGACGCGGCCGACGTTGTCGTGCTCGTCACCGAGATCGGCACCGGCGTCACCGCCGCCGATCAGGAAGTGGCCAATATGCTCCTGCGCTCGAAAAAGCCCGTCGTGCTGGCTGTCAACAAGATGGATTCCACCGGCGCGGTCGATCCCGGCATCTATGAGTTTTACTCGCTCGGCCTCGGCGACCCGATCGCCGTCTCCGCCGTACACGGCCACGGCACGGGCGACCTGCTCGACGCCTGCCTGGAGCATTTCCCGCCCGAGGACGCGGACGATGCGGACGCGGACTATACCCGCGTCGCCGTCATCGGCAAGCCGAACGTCGGCAAGTCCTCGCTCGTGAACCTCATCCTCGGCGAAAAGCGCGTCATCGTCAGCAACGTCGCTGGCACGACGCGCGACAGCGTCGATACCCGCTTTGAAAATAAGTACGGTAAGTATATTTTTGTCGATACCGCCGGTATCCGGCGCAAGTCCCGCGTGGACGACCGCATTGAGAAATTCTCCGTCATGCGCGCCAAGCTCGCCATCGAGCGCGCGGATGTGTGCCTGATCATGATCGACGCGCGCGACGGCGTCACGGAGCAGGACACGAAGATCGCCGGCCTCGCGCACGAGGCGGGCAAGGCGTCCATCATCGTCGTGAACAAGTGGGACCTGGTTGACAAAGAGACCAGCACCATGGAGAAAATGCGCAAGGACGTCCTGCGCGACCTGAGCTTCATGTCCTACGCGCCGGTGCTGTTCATCTCGGCCCTGACCGGCCAGCGCACCGAGCGGCTGTTCGAGCTTATCAACTTTGTCAACGACCAGAGCGCCATGCGCATCACCACCGGCATGCTCAACAACGTCCTCGCCGACGCGCAGGCGCGCGTCCAGCCGCCGACGGACAAGGGCCGCCGCCTGAAGATCTATTACATGACGCAGACGGGGGTCAAGCCGCCGTGCTTCGTCGTGTTCTGTAACAGTCGGGAGCTGTTCCATTTTTCCTACCAGCGCTATCTGGAAAACCAGATCCGCGCCGTGTTCGGTCTGGAGGGGACGCCCATCCGCATGGTCATCCGGCAGAAGGGAGAGCAGGAATGATCCCCGGACTGCTCGCGGCCATCGCCGTTTTCTCCTACCTGCTCGGCGGGCTCAACGGGGCGATCATCGCATCGAAATACGTCTTTCACCGCGACGTGCGCGATTACGGCAGCGGCAACGCCGGCCTGACGAATTTCTACCGCACGTTTGGCGCGCCCGGTCTCGCCATCGTCATCGGCACGGATGTGCTCAAAACCGTCATCGCCGTCGTGGCCGGCGGGCTCATCATGGGCACGCAGGGCGCGGCGTCCACGGGGCAGGTGTTTGCGGGCTTTTGTGTCATGCTCGGCCATATCTACCCGGTGTTTTACGGGTTTCGCGGCGGCAAGGGCGTGCTCTGCGCCGAGACGATGCTGCTGATCGTGAGTTTCCCGACCGGCCTTGTCTCGCTGCTGATTTTTGCCGGCATCGTCTGGGCCACGCGCTATGTGTCGCTCGGCAGCATTTGCGGTGCGCTCATCGCGCCCATCGGCGTGCTCGCCGCCTGCGGCAAGCTGCCGGCATTGCTGAGCCTGTTTTGCGTGATCCTGCTCGTGGTCAAGCATCGCAGCAACATTGGCCGCCTTATCCGGCACAAAGAGTCCAAACTGTCTTTTAAGAAAGACCTGTCCGATAAATTTGACGACGAAGATTTTTGAAACTAGAGAAGAGGGAATGAAACCAATGCTTGAACTCAAACACCTTTGCTTTGAGGCCGAAACGGACGACGGTGTCCGTCAGATCCTCAAGGACGTGAGCCTCACGGTCGATGAACGCATGGTCGTCATCACCGGCCCGAACGGCAGCGGCAAGTCCACCATGGCCAAGCTCATCGCCGGTATCGAGCAGCCGACCTCCGGCCAGATCCTGCTCGACGGCGAGGACATCACCCACATGTCCATCACCGAGCGCGCCCGCCGCGGCATCAGCTTCGCTTTCCAGCAGCCGGTGCGCTTCAAGGGCATCACGGTCTTTGACCTCATCAGCATCGCTTCCGGCAAGAAGCTCTCGACGAACGAGGCCTGCACCTACCTGTCCGAGGTCGGCCTGTGCGCGCGGGATTATGTCAACCGCGAAGTGAACGCCAGCCTCTCCGGCGGCGAACTCAAGCGCATCGAGATCGCGACCATGCTCGCCCGCGGCACAAAGATGTCCATCTTCGACGAGCCCGAGGCCGGCATCGACCTCTGGAGCTTCCAGAACCTCATCAGCGTGTTCGAGAAGATGCACGAGACGATCCACGGCAGCATCCTCATCATCTCGCACCAGGAGCGCATCCTCGAGACGGCCGACAAGATCGTCGTGCTCGTCGACGGCGAGATCCGCGCCATCGGCAGCAAGGACGAGATTATGCCCGTGCTCATGCAGGCGTCGAGTGTGTGCAGCCGTCTGGCTGACAAGGTCTGAGGGAGGGAAACACCATGGATGCAATTGAGAAAAAACTGCTCGAAGAGGTCGCCGACCTCCACGGCATCCCCGAGGGTGCCTATAACATCCGCGCCGACGGCAAGCTCGCCGGCCGCAACACGACCGCGCACATCAACATCGTCACGAAGGAAGACAAGCCCGGCATCGACATTTACATTGCCCCCGGCACGAAAAACGAGAGCGTGCACATCCCGGTCATCATTTCCCAGACCGGCCTCAAGGATATGGTCTACAACGACTTTTACGTCGGTGAGGACTGCGATGTGACCATCGTCGCCGGCTGCGGCATCCACAACTGCGGCACGCAGGAGTCCCGCCACGACGGCATCCACAGCTTCTTCGTCGGCAAAAACGCCAAGGTGCGCTACATCGAAAAGCACTACGGCGAGGGCGACGGCAACGGCGAGAACGTTATGAACCCGACGACGATCGTCGACCTCGGCGAGAACGCCTACATGGAGATGGAGACGACCCAGATCAAGGGCATCGACTCCACTTATCGCGACACGCAGGCCCACCTGTCGGACGGCGCCACGCTCATCATCAAGGAAAAGATCATGACGCACGGCCACCAGCACGCGGAGACGAACTTCTCCGTTGATCTCGACGGCTATGACTCCAGCACGAACGTCATCTCCCGCTCCGTCGCCAAGGACCACTCCAGCCAGATGTTCAACTCCAACATCCGCGGCAACAACAAGTGCGCCGGCCACTCGGAGTGCGATGCCATCATCATGGACGAGGGCACCGTCGGCGCGCGCCCGGAGATCACGGCAAACTCCGTCGAGGCCAGTCTCATCCACGAGGCCGCCATCGGCAAGATCGCCGGCGAGCAGCTCAACAAGCTCATGACCCTCGGCCTGACCGAAAAGGAAGCCGAAGAGCAGATCATCAGCGGCTTCCTGAAGTGAGGTGCGCGGCGTGATCGAGATCCTCTGTTTCGGCGACAGCAACACCTATGGCTTTACGCCCGACTGGAAGCACCGCTACGGGCGCGACATTCGCTATCCCGGCGTGCTGCAGGCCCTGCTCGGCGACGGGTATTACGTCGCGGAGGACGGCCTGGTCGGCCGCACAGCGGCTTTTCCGGACAGCAACCGCGACGGGCGCTCCGCGCTCGAGACGCTGCCGTTGAGCATCGAGAGCCACGGCCCGGTGCAGTACATCATCCTCATGCTCGGCACGAACGACTGCAAGATCGAAAAGTCCCGCTCTGCCGAGGATGTGGGCGCCGGCATGGACCAGCTCGTGCGGCTCGTCATCGGCATGCTGCCCGCGTGGACGAAGATCCTGCTCGTGGCCCCGCCGCCGCTCGGCCCGTCCGCGCCGCAGCGCGACCCGGAGTACGACGCGCAGTCGCTCGCCGTCTCGCAGGGCGTGGCGGCGCAGTATCAGATGATCGCCGAGGCGTATGGCCTGCGCTTTCTGGACGCCGGCACGGTCGCGCAGATGAGCGCGCTCGACGGCGAGCATCTCGATCCCGACGGTCACAAGAAGCTGGCCTCCGCCATCGCGGACATCGTCCGCCGCGACTGCGAGGCGTGAGCGCGCGGACGCACATACAAACGGAAAAAAGAGCTCTGCGCGGCGGTCCGGCCGCCGCGCAGATTTTTTCGCCAAAATGCAAAAACGTTCTTGACATTCGTATCGTTTTCTGATAAGATACACCTTGCCTGTGGGGGTATAGCTCAGCTGGGAGAGCGCTTGAATGGCATTCAAGAGGTCAGCGGTTCGATCCCGCTTATCTCCACCACGAAAAGAGACATCCGATCGGATGTCTCTTTTTCATTTTAAAAATTTTCGGATTTCGGCAGGGCGTAGCCGCATTTGTTTTTCCTTTTCTTTTGCACAGTCCTGTTTATGGGACTGGCGCTCTGATAGTATGAAAGCGCAGAGGAAAACCGGCTTTGGGAAAGGAGAAATGATATGTGGTTTTTTGCGCTCGTATATCGCTCGTATATATTATTGTTGGGCTGGTTCGTGAGAGCTATCTGGAGTTTGTTGCTGCGCAGTACGATTGCGATCAATGCAGACGGACGGCGGAGTGTAAGCGCAATGGGCAGCTGCCTTCAGACTACGAATGGTGGGGGCGCTGACGCAGGACATTGGCACCGCCGAACAAGAAAAATAAACGGAGCATGCGGGCGGTGCATCAGCACCACCCGCATTTTGCGCGTTGCCTTCTGCTCGTTTGACAGGCAGTGCGCTGGCATGTATACTGATACTGCTAGGAATGAAATGTGAGCGAATATAGATATGCCAAGGAAGACCATATCAGGTGGAAGTATTATGCTGAACATTTTGCAAACATAGGGTGATGCGCGATGATTAAGATAAAGCCAGTACTTGTAAATGTTGTTGTTATGTATAGTCTTATGCTAGGGGGGATGGCGCTAAGCTGCTTTGACGCAATAGAACGAGGGGTGCATCTGTCAGCCGTTTATAATTTTCTAGTATGGATACTTGGTGGAACGTTATGTGTGATTTGCATATGCCATACCTATAAAATTGATGAAAAGGGAGTGCGCCAGTTATGGCTGTTTATCCCGAAATTTACACCTTGGTCCGCTTTTACCGAGGTGTCGATCGAGCCGCTGTTTCCCGATCAACCGTCCGATACACGAGACCGATATGTGATATGCCTCAATCGCGGCGTCAGCAGAATCAACCAGTCCTCGTCAGCCGGAACGCACCTGATGCGCTTCCTTGTGTTTGAGCTCTTAGATGGGCCGCCGACCAAGCGGCAGAACTGGCGAGTTTTTCGTTATCCTTATATCCAGAGAGACGAAATTCTTCAATTGTTAGAAACGGTAGGTGTGACTGTGATTGAGCGTGACTACAATTGAAGGGGTTAAGTGAAGGGCGAACGGAAGTCGAAAACCTGTGAACGGGGAAAAATCCCCGGCGTGCGGTGAATACCGTCGCCGGGGATTTTGAATGATGCGTTTATTTGAAAACCGAGTCAGGTTTTGGCCGCGGACGGCGGAGATAGAACCGCTGCAGTTCTTTGATCGTGTAGTTGGTGCCGAATTGGCGGTTGATGAGATTGCGCGCCATACCCCAGTTCCAGCCGTGCTCGCCAACGAGCCGGTACAGGACGTCGAGTATTTCGGGCTGCATATCGGGTCATCCTTTCTGATTCTGCAAGTTTCCCGGCCGCGTGATCCGCGGCGGTACAGCGCCGACAGGAAATGTCCCGAAATCCGGCGTTGCCGCTAAGAGACAAGATAGCATATTTCGGGCAAAAATTCAAGAAAATAACAAGAAATCCTGTATAGGTGAGATAAAGATTTGCAAAAAATCCCCGGCCGACGGCGAGAAGCGTCGGCCGGGGATGCGGTTTTTGCGGTTAATTGCCGAGGGACTTGACCCAGTCGGCAACTTCCTGCTGCGTGACGGCGGAGGCAAAGCGCTTGCCCGTCTGCCAGTCGCCGGTGCCGGCGAGCGCCGCGAGCTGCGTGCCGCTCTCGCCGATGTCGCTGCTGCCGGAGGTGCAGAAGGGGATGACCGTCTTGCCGGTGAAGTCATTGGCCTTGACGAACGTGTCCACCGGCCACGCGGCGATGCCCCACCAGATCGGGTAGCCGATATAGACGGTGTCATAGTCGGCCCAGTTCGCCACGGTCGTGGTCTTGAGTGCCACGTCGCGCAGAGACTCATCGTCGTGCTCGCGCGAGACGCGGCTGTCGGCGTTGTTGTAGTCCAGGTCGGCGCTCGTGTACGGCTCGGCTGGCTCCAGCTCCAGCAGGTCGCCGCCCGTCGCGGCGGCGATGGCCTCGGCCGCGGCTTTCGTGTTGCCGGTCGCGGAGAAATAGACGACGAGCGTCTTGCCGCCGCTGGCGGCGGGGGCCGTGGCGGTCTCGGGCGCGGTGGTCTTGCTGCCGCAGGCGGCGAGGCTCAGCAGCATCAGCGCGCTGACCAGCAGGGGGATGATCTTTTTCATGGCGATGCCTCCTCAGTCGTGGATGGCCGCGATCCAGCGGTCAATGGTCTTGTCCGGCGTGCGCAGCGTTGTGTCGTCGAAGTGCACGTCGAGGCCGGGCTTCACGTCCGCACCCGGGCACAGCGCCCGCATATCCCGAATCGAGCGGCCGAGCCAGCCGCCGTTCGTTGCGAAGGGGTAGACGGTCTTGCCGCCGAGGTCATGCGCGGTCAGAAACGCGCGCGTGGCCGGGGCGCAGGTGTACCACCAGACGGGCGTGCCGAGCACGATCGTGTCGTAGCGGCTCAGGTCGATGTCCATTGCCTTGAGTTCCGGCAGAAAGCCCTGCTTGACCTCCCGCTCGCCCTGTGCGACCACGTCGTCATACGAGCCGGTGTAGGGCACGACGGTGTCGATGCGGGCGATGTCGCCGCCGATGGCGGCGTGGATGCGCTCGGCGATGCGCTGCGTGTTGCCGCGGTAAGAATAGTAAAGGATCAGGGATTTCATATGGCTTACCTCCATTTCATGTTCTTTATGGCCATCTTACTCCCTGAAGCTGACTTTAGGTCAAGATGGTGAAATGTAAATTTTTCTTGAATAAGGCGAAAGAGCGTAAAAAGCCCCGCACCGGTATGGTGCAGGGCTGTGTGATTTTTATCCCAGCTGGTCAAGCTCCGCCTGCCACACGGCAGCGCAGGCGTCGCTTGGCATGCGCCAGTCGCCGCGGGGGCTGAGCGTGACCGAGCCGATCTTCGGCCCGTCGGGCAGGCAGCTGCGCTTGAACTGCTGCGCGAAGAAGCGGCGGTAGAAATTCTTCAGCCAGCGCAGCAGCACGTCGTCCGGGTACCGGTCGCCGAGCGCGCGGCGCGCGAGCCGGTAAATTTTCGCCGGGCCGAAGCCGAAGCGCAGCACGTAGTAGAGGTAAAAATCGTGCAGCTCGTACGGCCCGACGAGCGACTCCGTCTGCTGGGCGATCTCGCCGTTTTCCTTCGCCGGCAGCAGCTCGGGGCTGACGGGGGTGTCGAGAATGTCGAGCAGCACGGCGCGGAGAGCTTCGTTTTCCGTCGCGTCGGCCTCGTAGCGCACGATGTGGCGCACGAGCGTTTTCGGCACGTCGGCGTTCACGCCGTACATGCTCATGTGGTCGCCGTTGTAAGTCGCCCAGCCGAGTGCCAGCTCGCTCAGGTCGCCGGTGCCGACGACGAGGCCGCCCGTGCGGTTGGCGAGGTCCATAAGCTCGAGCGTGCGCACGCGCGCCTGGCAGTTTTCATACGTCACGTCGAGCACGGCTTCGTCCTGCCCGATGTCGGCAAAGTGGCTGTGGACGGTGCGCGCGATCGGGATCTCCTGAAACGTCACGCCCAGCTCCTCGCAGAGGATCTCGGCGTTCGAGCGGGTGCGGTGCGTCGTGCCGAAGCACGGCATCGTCACGGCCAGCACGTCCTGCGCCGGGCGGCCGAGCTGCCGCATCGCACGCACGGCAACGAGCAGGGCCAAGGTGCTGTCCAGACCGCCGGAGATACCGATGACGGCGGTCTTTGCGCGCGCGTGGGCGATGCGCTTGGCCAGCCCGTCCGCCTGCATGGCGAGAATGAGCTCGCAGCGCTCGGCGCGGGCGTTATCGTCGGCCGGGACGAACGGCGCCGGCGAGACGTACCGCGTCAGCTCCACCTCCCGCAGCGGCAGGTGGAACATGACCGTCTGGTAGCCTTCGCTCTCGGGCTGGAACGTCGTGCTGCGGCAGCGCTCGCTGACCATGCGGCCAAGGTCGAGCTCCGTGCAGGCGTAGCCGGGGCCGAAGGGCTTGGACTCCGCCAGCAGAGAGCCGTTTTCACAGATGAGGTCGTGCGCGGCAAAGACCATGTCGGTCGTGGATTCGCCGTGTCCGGCGTCGGCGTAGAGATACGTGCACAGCAGCCGCGCTGACTGCTGCCCCACGAGCGCGCGGCGGTAGTCGGCCTTGCCGATGGTCTCGTCGCTGGCCGAGAGGTTCGCGATCACGGTTGCGCCCGCGAGCGCGTGGTGCGTGCTCGGCGGCAGCGGGGCCCACAGGTCCTCGCACACCTCGGCCGCGAGACAAAACTCCGGCATCTCCGCGCAGCGAAACAGCAGCTTTGTGCCAAACGGCACCTCCTGCCCGGCAAAGTGCAGCGTGCGCATGCCGGCGGGCGCAGGGTTGAACTGCCGCTTTTCGTAAAACTCGCCGTAGTTCGGCAGATATGTTTTCGGCACCAGACCCAGCAGCTTCCCGTGGCAGACAACGGCGGCACAGTTGTAGAGCTTGCCGTCCACCGCGACGGGCAGGCCCACGAGCGCCATGAGGTCGAGCGCTGCGCTCGCCTCCAGAACGGCGGCGAGTCCTTTGGCCGCGGCGCGCTGGAGCGACTGCTGGAAAAACAGGTCGCCGCATGTGTAGCCGGTCAGCCCCAGCTCGGGGAACACTGCCAGCTGCACGCCGTCCGCCGCTGCGCGCTGCATGGCGGCGATGGTCTGCTGCGTGTTGAATGCACAGTCGGCCACGCGCAGCGCGGGCGAGACCGTGCAGGCTTTGAGAAAACCGTGGATCATGATGCGTCAGTCCTTTCAAAAAGCGATCGCCCGGCGCAGCAATCCTTGCCTGCGCCGCAGATCGGAATCGAGGCGGGCCTTGCCCCCTCGAGCTCCTCCGCTGCTCAGGAATTTGCACAGCGGAAAAACGCCTTTTCTGCAATCGTAATCGGCAAAACCCGGAGCGCAAAGCGCTCCGGGTTTTGCGGATGCTATATCATACCACGGCTGTAGGGGGAAGAACAAGTGGCGGTATGCAGAAAATATGTGCCGGGAAGCCCAAATTCACGGGTTTTGTGCACAGTCGGCGTCGAGCGCTGCGTATTCCGCGTCCGTGACGGGCTCCAGCCACTCGTTGCTCGTCTCCTCGCCGGGGCACTCGATGGCGATGTGGCTGAACCAGCAGTCCTTCTGCGCGCCGTGCCAGTGCTTGACCCCGGCCGGGATGGTCACAACATCGCCGGGGTGCAGGGCCTGCGCGGGCTTTCCCGCCTCCTGATACCAGCCCAGACCGTCCGTGCACAGCAGCAGCTGGCCGCCGCCGGACTTCGCGTGGTGGATGTGCCAGTTGTTGCGGCAGGCGGGTGAGAAGGTGACGTTTGCGAGGAAAACGGTCTTGGTCGGGTCGGTCAGCGGATTGAGGAAGCTTTCACCGGTGAAATACTGCGCATAGGCCGTGTTCGGCTTACCGAGGCCGAAGAGGCCGCCATTGGCGTCCGCACCGTCGTCGGCGTAGACCTCCTTCGCCTGCCGGAAGGCGGCCCAGGCGTTCGGCCAGCCGGCGTAAAAGGCGAGGTGCGTGAGGAGCTCAGCCATTTCTGTTTTCGTCACGCCGTTTTGCTTCGCGGTCGTGAGGTGGTAGGTGAGGGAACTGTCCGTGATGCCCTTGCTGATGAGCGCCGTGATCGTGACGATCGAGCGCAGCTTGAGCGGCAGCTGCCCCTCGCGCGACCAGACCTCGCCAAAGAGCACGTCATCGTTGAGCGCGGCAAATTTGGGTGCAAAATCATTCAGCGCGTCTCTGCCCGCAGTCTGTTTGACCATGATGATACCTCCTTATTTCAGATGCTGATGATAGAATGCTTCGATGCGGTCGAACGGGATGATGTCCATTCGGTCGTAGAGATCGGTGTGTACGGCGCCGGGGATGAGCAGCAGCTCCTTGTTGTCGCCCTGCAGCCGGGCGAAGGCGTCGCGGCTGAAGTAGCACGAGTGCGCCTTGTCGCCGTGGATCATGAGCACGGCGCTGCGGATCTCACCGGCGTAGGCGAGCAGCTTCGCGTTGAGCAGCGACAGCGGGGACGTGACGTTCCAGCCGTCGGTGGAGTTGAGCGAGCGCGGATGGTAGCCGCGCGGCGTCTTGTAGTAGTCGTGGTAGTCCTTGACGAAAAACGGGGCGTCGGCCGGCAGCGGGTCGACCACGCCGCCCGCGCGCTGATACGTGCCGGCCTTGTAGTCGGCAGTGCGCTGCGCGTTGAGCGCCTGGCGCAGGGCATAGCGCGCGTCCGGATTGTCGTCCGCGTCGAAGTAACCGTTGGCGGTCACGCGGGTCATGTCGTACATCGTGGACGTGACGGTGGCCTTGATGCGCGTGTCGATGGCGGCGGCGTTGAGCGCCATGCCGCCCCAGCCGCAGATGCCGAGGATGCCGATGCGCTCCGGGTCCACATCGTCGCGCACGGACAGGAAATCGACCGCGGCGGAAAAATCCTCGGTGTTGATGTCGGGCGAGGCGACACAGCGCGGTGTGCCGCCGCTCTCGCCGGTGTACGACGGATCAAAGGCGACGGTCAGAAAGCCGCGCGCGGCGAGCTCCTGCGCGTACAGGCCGGAGCACTGCTCCTTCACGGCACCGAACGGGCCGCTCACGGCCACGGCGGCGAGCTTTCCGGCGGCATTTTTCGGCTTGTAGAGATCGGCCGCGAGCTCGATGCCGAAGCGGTTGAAAAACGTGACCTTGCAGTGGTCAACGGCGGCGTTTTGCGGGAACGTTTTGTCCCATTCCTGCGTGAGGGTCAGGGTGCTGTTCATGATTGCATACCTCCTGTGCTGGTTTTATGCGATGGCCGCGCCCATGGCGCGGGCGGTCTCGAGTGCGGGGTGGCCGGCGATGGCGCCAGGCTCCGTCACGCCGCCGGCGAACACCGTTCCGGCGAGGCGGCACTTTTCGTAGCACGCGATCCAGCCCTCAAGCCCGTGGATGGCGCGCTCGTCCGTGTCCGGCTCGTTCTCGGTCGCCGAGGCGAGCAGGTAAATGTCCCGGAACGCATAGTCCGACGGGAAGAGCGCGTTTGCGCGGTCGAGCAGAGTCTTGAGCTGACCGCTCATTTCGTAGTAGTAAATGGGCGTGGCGAAGGCAATCACGTCCGCGTGCTGCATTTTTTCCGTGATGGCGACGGCGTCGTCGTCGATCACGCACCTGCCCAGCGTCTGGCAGGCGAGGCAGCCGCGGCAGAACGCGATGTTTTTGCCGCGCAGCGAGATGACCGCCACCGCGTGCCCGGCGGCGCGCGCCCCGTCGGCGAAGGCGTTTGCCAGCGCCTCGGAGTTGCTGCCCGCGCGCAGGCTCGCGCTGAGAATGAGAATGTTTTTGGCCATATCGGTCTTCTCCTTTTTGAGCGGCTTGACGCCACCGCTGTGATCTGATATCCTAAGCATACAACCTGAAGCTGACTTCAGGTCAAGCACTTTTTTGTGATTTTTTTCGAGGTGATCCCATGTATACGATTGGTCAGGTGTCGGAGCGGTTTGATCTGCCGGTCTCCACGCTGCGGTATTATGATAAGGAGGGGCTGTTCCCGGACCTCACGCGCACGTCGGGCATCCGCCGCTTCGGCGAGCAGGAGCTCGAGGCGCTGCGCGTGATCGAGTGCCTCAAGCGCTCAGGGCTGGAGATCAAGGAGATCAAGCAGTTTATGGCCTGGTGCGCGCAGGGGAGCGAGACGTACCCGCAGCGGCACGCGCTCTTTGTGCAGCAGGCCGAGCGGGTGGAGGCCGAGATCGAGCGCCTGCAGAAATCGCTCGACATGATCCGCTTCAAATGCTGGTACTACGAGCAGGCCATGCGCGACGGCAACGAGGACCGCGTGCACGCCATGCTGCCGGACCGGCTGCCGCCGGACATCCAGCCGATCTACGACCACGCGCACGAAACGTAACCATACAATACGATTCAGAAAGGATGGCGACCCATGAAACAGCGAACGATCCTCTCGACCCTTTTGCTCTGCGCGCTGCTGCTGACCGGCTGCGGCACTGCGGCGCAGACCCCGGACGCAACGCCCACCCCCGCGCAGGAGGCGGCGGCCACGCCGACGCCGACGCCAGACCCGCTGAGCACCCTGCCGTATACGGGCGGCCAGCTCTATGCCGCGGCCTACCTCGGCTATCAGGCTCCGACGGATCTGGACTTCTTCCAGCAGACGTATTTCGGCGGCCGGGAGCTGCCGGTGCACCACATCTCGGACGGGGACTTTTATCTCATTATCCCGCGCGACCCGAACGCGACCGTGCGCCTGTACAAAAACGATATGGTCACCGACTCCAAAACGCTCTTTTATGAGCAGACGAACGGCGATGCCTTCGTCATCGGCTGCAACGTCAGCGACATTTTCCCGGACGTGACGGTCGAGATCACGTCGGGCGGTGAGACGGTGGACTTTTCGCCGTTTATTTCGCTGAAGGACGGCAGCGTGGAGGTCGGCGCGCGCGGGCTGAACATCACACGCATCTCGACTGCGCCCTGACCAATTGAGAAAGCGACCCCGGGTGCGATCTGCACCCGGGGTCACTGCTTTATCTAAGGTTATGCGAGCGTCAGCTCCGTGCTCGCGCATACGATCGCGCCCACGCGCTGCATGTCGGCGAGGTTCGCCGCCTGCACGGCATCCGTGACGGACGAGGTGCAGTCTGAGAGCACGACGGCGTCATAGTCGAGCGAGATCGCATCATAGCACGTCGTGCGGATGCAGTTGGGCGTGGTCGTGCCTGCGAGCAGGACGGTCTGCACGCCGAGGCGGCGCAAAATGAGGTCCAGACTCGTGTGGAAAAACGCTGAGAACCGGGGCTTTACGAGCACATAGTCCTGCGGCAGGACGGTGAATGCGGCCGGAAACGCGTCCGACAGGTGCGCGGCGCAGTCCTCCGAGAGCGGCTTGCCGCCGGAAGCCCATGCGGCCGCGCGCGGCTTTTCCACGTCGGTGCCGTCGGCCCGGTAGTGCCGCACGGCGTAGATGACCGGAACGCTGGCTGCGTGACAGCGGTCGATGAGCGCCGCGCACGCGGGCACGGTCCCCTCCGCCGCCGGAATGCACAGCGGGGACGCGCTGTCGAGAAAGCCCCGCTGCATGTCGATCATGATCAGTGCCTGTTTGGGCATGGTGCTGCCTCCTGATGGTTGAGATGCCTCTATGATAGCGCCGCGTGCCGGATTTGGCAAGCGCGGCTTGCCATCCGCGCCCCGACGTGGTATCCTACCGGGTAGCCCCCAAAGGAAGGGGCACTCTTTACAAGCGGGAGCGATCAACATGAGCAGACAACTCGAACCCTATCAGCTGATCGAGCGCAGCATCCAGAAAAAATTCCACAAGGTGCTCTGGACGCCGTTCATCACCGCCATCAAGCAGTACGAACTCATCGCCCCCGGCGACCGGATCGCGGTGTGCATCTCCGGCGGCAAGGACTCCATGCTCATGGCCAAGCTCCTGCAGCTGCTGCAGCGGCACAGTGATGTGCCGTTCGAGGTCGTCAACCTCGTCATGGACCCGGGCTACAATGCCGTCAACCGGCAGAAGATCGAGAGCAACGCAGCGCTGCTGCACATCCCGGTCACGATCTTTGAGACGAACATTTTCGATGTCACGAGCGGCATCGAGCAGTCGCCGTGCTACCTCTGCGCGCGCATGCGCCGCGGCTATCTCTACAGCAAGGCGCGCGAGCTCGGCTGCAACAAGATCGCCCTCGGCCACCACTTCAGCGATGTGGTTGAAACGACCGTCATGAGTATGTTCTACGGCTCGCAGCTGCAGGCCATGCCGCCGAAGCTGCGCAGCCGCAATTTCCCGGGCATGGAGCTCATCCGCCCCATGTACTGCATCCACGAGGACGACATCATCGCCTGGCAGCACTATAATGGGCTGGAGTTCATCCAGTGCGCCTGCCGCTTTACCGAGCGCGCGGCCGCGCACGGCAGCGACGGCAGCAGCTCCAAGCGGCAGGAGGTCAAGCTGCTGCTGCGCGAGCTGCGGCGCAAGAATCCCGACATTGAAAAGAGCATCTTTCACAGCATCCACTCCGTCTGCCTCGACACCATGGTCGGCTACAAATCCGGCGGTGTGGAGCACACGTTCGCCGACTGCTACCGCGAGCGCGGCGAGATGGCAAAGGAGGACGCGGAATGATGCCCATCGAGCGCATGCGCCCGGAGGATTTTGACGCGGTTTTCCGTTTGCTTTCCCAGAGCTTCCCGGCCGGGGAGCGGCGGGATGCGGCGGCGCAGCGCGCGCTGCTTTCGGACAGTGCCTATCGGATCGACATCCTGCGCGCGCCGTCCGGCGGCGTGCAGGCGCTGATGGCGTCGTGGGACTTTGACGATTTTGTCTTTTTCGAGCACTTTGCCGTGGACCCTGCCTGCCGCAGCGGCGGCATCGGCGGGCAGATGCTCGACGCACTGCTCGCGCGCGCGCATAAGCCCGCCTGCCTGGAAGCGGAGCTGCCGGAGACGGAGATGGCCGCACGGCGCATCGGGTTTTACGAGCGGCACGGCTTCACGGTCAACGCGGACTACCCCTACTTCCAGCCGGCGCTCACGCCGGGGGGCAGCCCGCTCCCCATGCACCTGCTCACGACCGGCGGCGCGCGCACAGCCGCCGAGCTGCGCGCGATCGAGACGCTGCTGCACACGCGCGTGTACGACAAAACGCCTGCCGCGATGATATAACAGAAAACGGAAAATCAGCACGCCCCTGCACGGAATGTGCAGGGGCGTGCCTTTATCTATTTTGGAGGGAGAAACAATGCGGATTTATTGCCCGGGGCGGCCGCCTTTGCCGCCGTCCGGGGGCATGCCCATGCTGCCGCCGGTGCCGTCGGGCGGGGTGCCCATATTGCCGCCGGGCTGACCGCCCATGCCGCCGGTGCCGTAGATGAGGCTCTCGAGCGTGACGTCGGTGCTCTCGCCGCCCATGGTGACGGTATAGGTGCTGCCCTGCTTGAGCGCCGGGGTGCTCACGATGACGCAGTTATAGGCCTTCGTGGGCGCAAATTCCGCGAGCACGCTGCCGCTTGCGTCCGTGACACGGATGGGCTCGGTCGATGTGCTCCGGCTCGTGAGCAGGATGCTGCCCTGCGTGGAGTCCGCGCCAAAGTTCTGCGCCATGCCGCTGTACCCGGCCGCAACAACGGTGCCGCCCGTAACAGTGGCCGTGCCGTCATAGTCGATGGCGCTGTCACCGTCGCTCGTTGGGCCGGAGACGTAGATCTCGCCGCCGGAGACGATCAGGTCACCGTTGGAGTCGATGCCGTCGCCGCCCGCGTCAATGCGCAGCGTACCGCCGGAGATCGTGATGCGGCTGTCAGAGCTGCCGCCAAAGCTGTCCGGCCCTCTGCCGCCGAAGCCGCTCCGGTCTGCGCCGCCGGCAGAGTTGAGCCCATCGTCGCTCGCGGTGATGTCGGTCGTGCCGCCGGAAATGTCGATCGTCTGCCCCTCGATGCCCTCGTAGCATTCGCGGATGCTGAGCGTGCCGTCCGTGATCGTGACGGCATTGTCCGCATGCACGCCGTCGTCGCCGGTCGTAACGGCGAATGTGCCGCCGGAGACGGTCACACTGCCGTTTGCGTGCACGGCGTCATCTGCGCAGTCGAGCGTGTAGCTGCCGCTGCGGACGGTGATGCCCGTGCCGGCCTTGATGCCCTTGGCGCTCACATCATCGGCAAGCGCGCCGCCGCTGCCGCCGCCGGAGGTGATGATACAGGCAGTGTCAAAGAGCGTGAGCGCCGTCTCAGCCTGAATGCCGTCCTCCCCCGCCGTGAGCGTGAGCACGGATGCGCCGATGAGGATGCAGCCGAGTGCGCTGTCACTGTCGTTGGTGGCGCGCAGCGCGTCGCCGCCGCTCGTCACGGTCACATCCGCCTGCTTGAGCACGAGGCAGTCCTTGCCGTTGACGCCGTGGTTCGCCGCCGTGACGGTCACGCTTGCGTCTTCGATCTTCAGGGCGTCCTTGCCGGTGATGCCGTTGTTGGCATTGCCCGTCACGGTGAGCGTGCCGCCGCCCGCAATGATGAGGTCGCTCTTCGCGTACAGGCAGGCGTTCGGCTCTTCGTCGGAGGCGGAGGAAACACCGTCGCCGTAGTCGTAGCTGCTGCCGTCCGTGAGGGTGCTGGCCGTGCCGTCCGGGAGATAGAGGAGCACGCTCGCCGCTTTATAAATATAGAGCGCGCTGCTGTCCGTACACGTGATGTCGGCGTTTTGCAGCACGAGCGTCACGTCCGCGCCCGGCGCGTTGACGAGCACGCGCCCGTCCGTAAGCGTGCCGGTGAGCACGTACACGCCGCCGTCCGTGATGGTCACATCGTCGGTCCCGGAGAGCGCGATCGTCGTCGCGTTGGTCAGATCCGGCGCGGCCACGTCCGCGTAGTAGAGCTGCTGCGCGACGGAATCGTCGCTGTTTGTATTGGTGTCGGCGCCGGTGCCGGCGGTTTTTCCGCACGCGCACAGCACGCCGATCAGCAGGGCCGCACACAGCAGCACGGCCAGGATGCGCTTGGCTGATTTCATGTCGTTGGCCTCCTTGTTCGTTTCTGGCGTCAGCATACCCCGGCAAGCTAAAGGCTGCCTAAAGGAAAAACGGAAATTTTCTTTAGGTTCTCTTTAGGCGGCGGGGGTACGCTGACGGCAGAAAGGGGGCCACCGACATGGCCGATACCATGCAATACAGCTTCGCGCGCTACGAGCAGAAGTACTTTCTCACGCCGGCGCAGCAGGCGACTCTGCTTGCACGCATCGCACCTTATATTCAGCGCGATGTGCACGAGCGCTACACGATCTGCAATCTTTATTATGACACGGACGACTGGCGGCTCATCCGCGCGTCGCTCGAAAAGCCGGCCTATAAAGAAAAGCTGCGCGTGCGCAGCTATGGCGTCCCGGCGGACGGCGGCCGGGTCTTTGTCGAGATCAAGAAAAAGTACAACGGCGTGGTCTATAAGCGCCGCATCACGACCACGCCCGCGGACGCGGCGGCGTTCCTGCGCACCGGAAAAAGCGCCGCGCCGCTCGGCCAGATCGGCCGCGAGATCGCTTGGTTCCAGCGCACGTACCGCGCCGCGCCGAAGGTGTTTCTCGCCTATGACCGCACGGCGTTCGCCGGCGTGGATGACCCGGCCGTGCGCATCACGTTCGACACGGACATCCGCTGGCGCACCACGGCGCCCGACCTGCGCTGCGGCGACTACGGCGCGCCGCTGCTGCCGCCGGGGCAGATCCTCATGGAGCTCAAGCTCCCCGGTGCCTGCCCGCTGTGGCTCAGCCGCGCGCTGACGGACATCGGCGCGCGCCAGACGTCGTTTTCCAAGTACGGCGCGTGCTACAAGACGTGTATTCTCCCCAACGAACCATTTTCAAAGGAGGCGCTCTGCAGTGCTTGAATCCATCCTCGCGTCTGGGATCACGCTCCCGGCCTTCCTCATCTGTACGGCGGTGTCGCTCGTGCTGGGCATCGCCACGGCGTTCATCAGCATGTACCGCACGAAATGCAGCCAGAGCTTTGCCGTCACGCTCGCGGTGCTGCCCGCGATCGTGCAGATCGTCATCATGCTCGTCAATGGCAACGTCGGCGCTGGCGTGGCCGTCGCCGGGGCGTTCAGCCTTGTGCGCTTTCGCTCCGTGCCCGGCACGGCGCGGGAGATCGGCGTGATCTTCCTCGCCATGGCGCTCGGCCTTGCGACCGGCATGGGCTACGTCGTGCTCGCGGCGGTGTTTTTCGTCATCATCGCGGCGGTGCTCCTGCTGCTGACGAAGCTGGACTTCGGCACCCGGCGCACCGATGAGCGCCTGCTGAAGATCACCATCCCGGAAAACCTCGACTACGACGGCCTGTTCGACGATTTGTTTGACACTTACACCACCGCGTACACGCTCGAGCGCGTCAAGACCGCCAACATGGGCACGCTCTACGAGCTGCAGTACCGCGTCACGCTGCGCAACGCGCAGGTGCCCAAAGCCTTTCTCGACGCCCTGCGCTGCCGCAATGGCAACCAGAACATCACCTGCAGCCGCGAGCAGACTTGCGAGGTGCTGTGAAAGCGCTTGCTTTCCGGGCAGAAATCTCCTAAAATAGGGGGCGGGTGATGAACCATGCGTCTGCTGATCGCAGAGGATGAGCGCGACCTCGCCGAGGCGCTGAGCGTCTTTTTTGAGAAAAATCAATTCACGGTCGATACCGTCTACAACGGCTTCGACGCCTACGAATATGCCATCACGGACGACTACGATGCCATCGTGCTCGACGTCATGATGCCGAAGCTCAATGGCGTTGAGGTGCTCGAGCGCCTGCGCGCCGAGGGTGTGCGCACGCCGGTCATGATGCTCACGGCCAAGGCCGAGAAGGACGACCGCATCACGGGCTTCAACGCCGGGGCGGACGACTATCTGCCCAAGCCCTTCGCGCCCGATGAGCTCATCTGCCGCGTGCGGGCCATGCTGCGCCGCGGCGGCGAGTACCAGTCGACGGTGCTCACGTTCGGTGACGTGGGGCTCGACTGCAGCACGGGCATGCTCTCGTGCGCGGGGCAGAGCGTGCGCCTGAGCGGGCGTGAGTTTCAGGTCATGGAGCTGTTTCTGCGCGCGCCGAAGGTCGTGCTCTCGGCCGAGCGCATTTTAGAGCGCGTCTGGGGCTGGGACAGCGACGCGGAGATCAACGTTGTCTGGGTGCACATCTCGAACCTGCGCAAGAAGCTCAAGGGCATCGGCTCGACCGTGACCATCCGCGCCAACCGAGGGCTGGGCTATGTGCTGGAGGTCAGCGATGATTGAGCGGCTGCGCAAACGCTTCATCCGCATTGCGACGCTGGCCGTCGCGGGGGTCTTGCTGCTGCTGTGCGTGACGGTGAACGCAGCGAACTACGTCTCCGTAAACCGGCAGCTGACGCAGATGCTGCAGATGATCTGCGATAATCAGGGCACGGTGCCGCACTTCCCGCCCGACGGCAAGCCGGGGCAGAAGCCCGACGGTCCCTTCACGCCCGAGACCCCGTACTCCACGCGCTACTTCGTCCTGCGCTACGACGGCGACGGCGACCTCGAGCAGGCGGACCTGACACACATCGCCGCCGTGTCCGAGGACGACACGGCGCAGTATCTCACCGCCGCGCTGCGCCACGGCGCGGGCTTCGGCTACACGGCGGGGTATAAATACTACGTCGTCCACACGGACACCGACCGCTGGATGGCAATCTTCCTCGACAGCTATCAGGAGCTGCACGCGGTCGTGACATTTGCGTGGATGTCGCTGGCCGCCGCGGCCGTGTGCGTGGCGCTGGTGTATGGCATCATCGTGCTCTGCTCGCGCCGGGCCATCGCGCCGGTCATTCAGGCGTCCGAGCGGCAAAAGCAGTTCATCACGGATGCGTCGCACGAGCTCAAAACGCCTATTACCGTCATCGCCACGAGCCTGAAGGTGCTGGAGATGGAGGTCGGGCAGCAGAAGTGGATCGACAAGGCGGAGGCCCAGACCGAAAAACTCACGGAGCTCGTCAATGAGCTCGTCACGCTCTCGCGCATGGATGAGGAGGCCTCGCCCCTGCAGATGGCGGGCTTCCAGGTCAGCGATGCGCTTGCGGAGACGGCGGAGTCGTTTCGCGACTTTGCGGCGTCCGCCGGGCATACGCTCGACGTGCGCGTGACGCCGGGGCTGACCTACTGCGGTGACGAGTACGCCATCCGGCAGCTCGTGTCCATCCTGCTCGACAACGCCGTCAAGTACGCAGCACCCGGCACGCCCATCGTCTTTTCCCTGGCGAAGGGGCGGCACGGCGTCGTCATCCGCACGGAAAATCAGTGCGACGTGCTCGACACGGCCGCGCTCGGCCGGCTCTTCGACCGCTTTTACCGCGCAGACCCGGCCCGCAGCGCAGAGACCGGCGGCTTCGGCATCGGCCTGTCCATCGCGCGCAGCATCGCCGAGGGGCACCGCGGCACCATCCGCGCCGAGAGCCCCGACGGGCGCACGATCGTGTTCACAGCCGAGCTGAAATAGGGCTTGATAAATGAGAAAGATGTAGTATCATCTATTTTCGATGATGCTACATCTTTTTCGCGCCGGAGGGGCCTATGGACATTACGGAACGGAAGATCACGAAGATCGCGCGCGAGGTGAGCAAGTTCACCGTGCGCACGCTGCGCGCCGAGGGCATCGGCCCAGGCAAGTTTGACGTGCTGCACGCGATCCGCAAAAACCCCGGCATCACGCAGGCGGGCGTGTGCCGCATCACGGGCTTTGACAAGGGCGCGGTCGCGCGACAGACGGCGAGCCTGGAGGCCAAGGGCTACCTGCGCCGGGAAGCCAACCCCGCCGACGGCCGCAACCGCTGCCTCTACGCCACCGCGCAGGCCGAGCGGCTGAAAAGCTCCAAGGCCGCCGTCGAGACGCAGTTTTACGGCTGGCTGCTCGACCCGCTCACGGAGCCGGAGCGCGCGGAGTTCGCGCGCATGCTCGACGTGCTCTACCGGCGCTGCAAGGCGGAGAGCAAGGCGGGCTTTCCCAACGTGGCGGCCAGCGTGAAGGAGGGGACGACCAATGGAGAATAAACAGAAGAGGAAATACTCGCAGGCCATGGCGTTCGTGCTGCTGTTCGGCATCGTGAGTCTGTTTTCCGACATGACGCACGAAGGCGCGTCGAGCATCCGCGGCGCGTACCTGACGCTGCTGGGCGCCTCGGCCGGGACGATCGGCTTCATCTCCGGCCTCGGCGAGCTCGTGGGCTACTCGATGCGCTACGTGTTCGGCAAGCTCACGGACAAGACGAAGCACTACTGGACGATGACGATCGTCGGCTATGTGCTCGACGTGCTGGCTGTGCCGGCGCTCGCGCTCGTCGGCGAGCACGGCTGGGTCTGGGCGTGCGCGCTGCTCGTCATCCAGCGCATGGGCAAGGCCATCAAAAAGCCCGCGAAGGACACCATTCTCTCCTTTGCCGCCTCGCAGGAGGGCGTCGGCAAGAGCTTCGGCATTCAGGAGGTGCTCGACCAGATCGGTGCGTTCCTCGGCCCGGTGCTGCTGTATCTGGTGATGCTCTTCAAAACCGACGGCACGACGTTTCAGGCCTATTCCACGTGCTTTGCCGTGCTGGCTATTCCGGGTGCAATCACGCTCGTGCTGCTGCTTGTGACGAAGCGGAAGTTCCCGAACCCCGAGCACTTTGAGCCCGAGCCGAAGGAATATGTGCCTTTCAAAATGAAAAAAGAGTTCGTGCTCTATATTGCGGGCATCAGCCTGTTCGCATTCGGCTTCATTGACTATTCGCTCGTGCTCATGCACGTCTCGCGCACGTATACGCACCTCGCCTCCGGTCTTGCGGAGACGTCCGCGCTCGTCAGCAGCGGGTCGCTGCCGCTGCTGTATGCCGGGGCCATGCTGGTCGATGCCGTGGCGGCGCTGGTGTTCGGCCTGCTGTACGATAAAAAGGGCGTGCAGGCGCTCGTGTGGTCGGCGCTGCTGTCGGCGCCGTTTGCGGTGTTCGTGTTTGCGTGCCGCGGTGTCGGCGCGCTGCTCGTGGGCGTCGCGCTCTGGGGTGTCGGCATGGGCGCGCAGGAGTCGATCTTGAAGGCCGCCGTCACGCAGATGGTGCCCAAGGCCAGCCGCGCCACCGGCTACGGCGTGTTTGAGTGCGCGTTCGGCGTGTTCTGGTTTCTCGGCAGCTGGCTGCTCGGCGTGCTGTATGATGTGAGCATCCCGGCCATGGTGGCGGTGTCGGTGGCGGGGCAGCTGGCGGCCATTCCGCTGTATCTGTGCTCGGCCAAACTGCACCGCGACGGTTTGAAAGGAGAAAACGCATGAAGCATATCCGTATCCTGACCCTGCTGCTCGCGCTCGCGCTGCTGTGCACGGGCTGCGCCGCCGGCGGCGCGGCGGAGCCAACGCCCGCCCCGGACATGAGCGATCTCCCGCTCGACGGGGGCTATGCCTACCTGCGCGTGGAGGTGCTCTCGCGCGACAAGGACGCGAAAACGCTGGAGGTGCGGGTGCTCGATTTCGGCGACGCCGACGGGGTGAACGTCGGCGCGCTCCCGGCCGGTGCGCAGGGCACGGTCGACTGCGCCGACCTGCTGTCGATGGCGATGATGATCGACTCCGGCGAGTGGATCATCACCTATGCAGACCTCGGGCAGCAGGCGTTCCCGCTGCGGCTGACGTCGATCGAGAACCCGGAGCACTTTTCCGCGCGCGCAGGGAAATAAAAATCACCGGCTGAGATTTCCTCAGCCGGTGATTTTGTCACCAGAAATGTTTCTTTTTGCACACCCACAGGCTGATGCCCACGATCACAATGCTCACGACGACGATGACCGGGTAGCCGTACTTCCACGTCAGCTCCGGCATACCGGCAAAGTTCATGCCGTACCATCCGACGAGCAGCGTCAGCGGCAGGAAGATCGTCGTCACGATCGTCAGGATCTGCATGATGCGGTTTTGCCGCGTGTCGATCTCGGCCTGAAACAGGCTCTGCAGCTGCGCACACGATTCGCGCAGCAGCTGCGACTCCTCGCGCAGGCGGATCACGCGGTCCTCAAACATGCGAAACAGCAGTTGCTCACTGTCGGTGAAGAAGCCGTTTTCGTTCTCGTGCAGCTCGCACGCCACGTCGTCGAGCTGGGAGTAGTAGCGAAACCACGCCATGGTCTCCTTGCGCAGCGCGGTCATCGGCGCGGAGAAATCGTCCAGTTCGTGCGCCAGCACCCGATCCTCGAGCGCCTCGATGCGGTCCTCAATCTTTTCGAGCCGGTGCAGATCGCGGGTGATGAGCTGCTCAAAAAAGTCGTAGAGGAACCGGCCGACGCTGCCGTCGGTCCAGCGCTTTTCCCGGGCGATGCGGCGCAGCTGCCCCTGCAGCGCGCTCTCGTCGTCCACGAGCACGACGCGCGCGGCCGTGACGAGATAGCCGCAGGCGAGCGGCTTGCCGTCCTTGCCCTGGCACGGCAGCACGAGGGTGCCTGCCAGACAGTCCGAGCGCACCTCGGCTTTGCACACACGTGCGTCACGTGCCGGGGGTGTGTGGTGCAGTGTCCGTTCCAGACCGGGCAGCGCCGGCTGGTGCGACAGCTCTTCGGACGTCAGCAGCACGACGGCGGGCTGCTCCGGCGCGGGCGCGCGCTCCTGCTGCGTGAGCGTCTGCCCGATGGTATACCAATACAAATGTGGTCCCTCCCATAAGTCGCGGTGTTTTTCCCATTGTAGCACACCGGGCGCGCGGACACAATGTCCGGGTGGAAATCAGGGCGCGGGTGTGCTATACTGGGCAAAAATCATACTTTGGGGGAAGCACCATGATCGTCTATTACACCGGCACCGGCAACAGCCGCTATGTTGCCCAGCGCTTCGCCGCCGCCCTCGGCGACGATCTCATCACCGCGAACGAATACATCAAAAACGATACGCCCGCCGACCTGTATTCCGACCGGCCGTGGGTGTTCGTCTCGCCGACGTACGGCTGGCAGATCCCGCACATTTTTGCGGACTTTCTCCGCCGCGGCCGCTTCACCGGCAGCCGCAAGGCCTACTTTGTCATGACCTGCGGCAGCGAGATCGGCAACGCCGGCAGCCGCATTGTGGCGCTGTGCGCGGACATCGGGCTCGATTATCAGGGCGTGCTGCAGGTCGTCATGCCGGAAAACTACGTCGCCATGTTCTACGTGCCCGGCGCGGAAGAGGCGGCGCAGATCATCACGGCGGCGCAGCCGTCCATCGACGGGGGCATTGCCTGCGTGCAGCGCGGCGAGCCGTTCCCGGCGCCGAAGGTCGGTCCGATCGACCGGTTCAAGACCGGACCGGTGAACACGATCTTCTATCAGTGGTTTGTCAAGTCCGGGCCGTTCACGGTCTCGGATGCGTGCATCGGCTGCGGCAAGTGCGCGCTGAGCTGCCCGGTCAACGGCATCGACATTGTGGACCGCCGGCCACGCTGGAACGGCGCGTGCACGCACTGCATGGCCTGCATCTGCGGCTGCCCGGTGTCCGCCATCGAGTACGGGCGCAAGAGTCAGGGCAAGCCCCGCTACCAGTGCCCGGAGTATCAATGAATACAGCGAAAAGCGAATCCCGCACCAGACAGCCGGTGCGGGGTTCGCTTTGTTTACAGATAGCACTCCGGCCGCCGCTGCTTGAGGTACGGGCGCTTTTGCTCGCGCCAGAGCCGCGCCTCGGCGAGGTCGAGCTCCTGCACGATGAGCTGCTCACGGTCGTCGGCTTTGCAGATCACGTCGCCGCTCGGGTGCACGATGAGCGACTCGCCGGCAAAGTCCATCCTGTCCTCGCGCCCCACGCGGTTGCACATGGCGACGAAGATCTGGTTCTGCATCGCCTGCACGCGGATCTCCCACTCGAAGAGCTCCATGGGTTCGGCTTTTGTGTTCGCCGTCGGGATGATGACGAGGTCCGCCCCCTTGAGCGCGCACGTGCGGATGCTCTCCGGCAGGTGCCGGTCAAAGCAGATCACGATGCCGACGCGGCCCCACGGCATATCGAACACGAGAAAGCCGTCCTCGGACGGCGTGTAGTAGTCGCGCTCGTAAAACTGCGCCGCCTGCATGATGTGCACCATCTTGGCCACGCCCGCGCAGGCCCCATCCGGCGTCAGCCAGAGGGAGGCGTCGTAGCGCCTGCCGCCCTGCTCGAGGTACATGTTCGGCGAGAGGTAGAGCCGGTGCGCCTTCGCTTTGTCCGCAAAGGCCTGCACCGTCGGGCTGTCCGCCGGGACGACGTAGGCGTCCACATTCCGCCCTTCATACTGCGGGAAAAACGGCGTGAGCTGCACCTCCGGAAAAAACAGCAGGTCGCTGCCAGCGGCAGCGTCGCAGAAGGCGAGGGATTTTTTCAGGTTTTCGTCCATGCTTCCGGTCATAGACATCTGCGCCATGGCAAGCTTCATACGGCAGCTCCTTTCATGCATCCTGCACAGTCAGGCGCAGCACGTCCGGCCGCGCATAGTGGCCGCACACGTCGAGCTCCATGCGGCTTGCGGGCACGCGCTGCATGTCGAGATTGGCGTAGAGAATGTCCTCGGTGTCCCACACCGGCTGCACGACGTAGTGCCCGTAGGGGTCGACGATGCAGCTGCCGCCGCGGCAGGGGATGTCGTTCAGGCGCGCGATCTCATCCGGGCAGTGCAGCCCGGCGGGGTAGTCCGCGCGGTGAAAGACCATGTCGCAGTTGATGAAGTAGCACCGGCCCTCGAGCGCGATGTGCTGCACGGTGGCCTGCCACTCGGGGTTGTCGTTCGTGTTCGGCGAGATGTAGAGCGTCACGCCCTTTTCATACAGTGCCGTGCGCGCCAGCGGCATATAGCTCTCCCAGCAGATGAGGCTGCCCATCGGGCCCCACGGCGTGTCCACGACCGGGAAATACCCGCGGTCGGCGTCGCCCCAGACCACGCGCTCGGCCCCGGTGGGCTTGAGCTTGCGGTGCACGGGTGCGAGCGTGCCGTCCGGGCAGAAGATGAGGTTGGAGTTGTAGAGCGTGCCCGTTACGCCGTCGCGCTCCGACACGCCGATGCTCACATACGCGCCTGCGGCCTTTGCCGCCGCGGCGAGACGCTCCGTCTCCGGCCCGGGCACGATGATGGAGTTATCGCAATACAGCTGCCAGTCCTTGCGTCCGTCCTCGTTGCGCGCGCCGACCGTGAAGCCGAACGTCATGCCGTACGGGTAGCCGGGGATGAACAGCTCCGGGAACACGATGAGCTCCGCGCCGTTGTGCGCGCACTCCGCGATCAGACGCACGGCTTTGTCCGTGCACGCGGCCTTATCAAACAGCACCGGCGCCGCCTGCACCACGGCGATGCGGCACGTCGGTTTGAGATCTTTCATATGCCTGCCTCCCTGAAAAGTGTTTTCCGCCCTTAAAATAACACGGCTTTGCTAGGAATTCAAGACGCAAAAACGCCCGCACATCGTGCAGGCGTTTTCGGCTTGGCAATTTTCGCAAAAGGCTTCAGGCAGCCTTGGTCTTGTCCGGGACGAGCTTGTGCGCGATCACGCACAGAAGCATTGTGGCGGCCATGTCGGGCAGCGTGTTGCCGACCGGAATGTCCACGGTCATGAGCACGCGGTAGAGCACGAAGCCCAGCACCCAGACGACGGCGTTGCACACATCGAGCCTGCCGCTCGCGCCGCCGCGCTTGAGCAGGAAGAAGTCCGTGATCTGGATGGCGATCATCGGCGCGAACACGGAGCCGATCAGGTACAGAAAGTTCGTGATGTCGTCCATCGGGAAGCAGATGGCGCAGACCGTGCCGACGACGGTCACGATGAGCGCGGCGTACTTGCCGTTGATCTTCTTCGACAGGGACTCGGCCGAGATGCCGGCGCTGTACGCATCGAGGAACGTCGTCGTGACGGTCGAGAGGATGAGGATGAGCAGCGCGGCCACGCCGAGACCGGCCTTGACCATGATGAGCGCGATGTCGCCCTCACCGGTGAAGATGGCCGCGCCCATGCCGATGACGTACATCCAGCAGCTCACGATGCCGTAGGTCAGCGTGCTCGAGAGTGTGGCGGCGAAGGGCTTTTCGGCCTCGCGCGTGTAGTCGGAGATGAGCGGCAGCCACGACAGCGGCATGGCCACGGCCAGCTCGACCGCCGCGCCGAAGCTCAGGCTGTCGTCCGGCGCCGTGACGGGCGTGCCGCCGCGGAACACCACCACGCACAGCACGATCGAGAGGATGAACAGCGCCGCCATGGCGATCTTGTTGATCCAGCCGAGGTTCTTGATGCCGACGGCGATCCACACCACGATGAGCCCGCCGATGACGAGGCACCACACCCACTTGCCGATGCCGAGCACGGTGTTCGTCGCCAGCGCGCCGTCATAGATCATGATGGCCGTCCAGCCGACGAGCTGCAGCACGTTGAGCGCGGCAAAAAACAGGCAGCCGATGCGGCCGAAGCTCAGCTCGACCGTGCCCATGGCGCTGCGGCGGGTGCGGCCGCCGATGAGGCCCGCGAAGAAAAACATCGCGCAGCCGATGACGTGGCCGACGAGGATGGCGAGCAGGCCCTTCGTGAAGCCGAGGGGTGCAAAGTACGTGCCCGTGAGGATCTCCGCGATGGACACGGCCGCGCCGAACCAGATGAGGCTGTTTTGGAAGCTGGAAGTCTTTTTCATGCTCAGGCCTCCTGCCGGTATTCCGGCTTCAGGTCGAACGCATGGTCCATCGGGCCGGAGCCGGCGCCGAGGTCGAGCATGGCGGCCAGCGCGCCGGAGAGGTAGTCCTTCGCGCGGCGGACGGCCGTGTCGAGGTCAAAGCCCTTGGCAAGGTTGGCCGCGATGGCGCTCGAGAGCGTGCAGCCGGTGCCGTGGGTGTTGGGGTTGTCGATGCGCTTGCCGTTGAACCACTCGTAGCCGCCGCTGCGGTACAGGAGGTCGTTGGCGTCGTTGAGCCGGTGCCCGCCCTTGCACAGGACGGCGCAGCCGTAGCGCTCGCTGATGGCTTTTCCGGCGGCAATCATGTCGTCGGGGGAGGTGATGGTCAGGCCAGAGAGCACCTCTGCTTCCGGGATGTTGGGCGTGAGCACGGTGGCAAGCGGCAGCAGCCGCGCCTCGAGCGTGGCGATGGCGTCCTCGGAGATGAGCCGCGCGCCGCTTGTGGCGACCATCACGGGGTCGACGACGATGTTCTGCGCTGCGTAGTGCTGCAGCCGCTCGGCGATGACCTCAATGAGGCCGGAGGACGCGACCATGCCGATCTTCACCGCGTCAGGCCGGATGTCGGTAAAGACGCTGTCGATCTGCTGGCTGAGAAATGCCGGGCTTACTTCAAAAATACCCTGTACGCCGGTCGTGTTCTGGGCGGTCAGTGCCGTGATCGCACTCATGGCAAATACACCATTCATGGTCATGGCTTTCAGATCGGCCTGAATACCGGCGCCTCCGCTGGAATCGCTTCCGGCGATCGTTAATGCTGTTTTCATATTCTGTCTCCTTTTCAGCATCAATTTTGTTGAGCGACGGAAAGTGGTGCCCCCGATCCGCCGCTGTTTATATGTTTGTCTGCGCCCGCGCGCAGGAGGTCACAGGTCCAGCGCCGTGCGCACGGCAGCTTTGAGCGCGCGTGTGGCGGCGGGGATGTCCGGCTGCGCGAAGATCGCGCTCACGACGGCGACGCCGACGATGCCGCTGCCGGAAAGCTGGGCGACATTGTCCTTTGTGATGCCGCCGATGGCGATGACCGGGATGGACACGGCCGCGCAGATATCGCGCAGTGTGTCATAGCTCACGGCGTTGGCGTCGGTCTTTGTCCCGGTCGGGAACACGGCGCCCACGCCGAGATAGTCCGCGCCCTCGCGCTCGGCCAGCAGCGCTTCTTCCACCGTCTGGGCCGACACGCCGAGAATTTTGTCCGGGCCGATGAGTTCGCGCACCTTTCCGGCCGCCATGTCGCTCTGGCCGACGTGCACGCCGTCGGCGTCCGTGGCGATGGCGAGCGCCACGTTGTCATCGAGCACGAACGGCACGCCGTACTGCCGGCACAGCGCCTTGAGCGCAATGGCTTCTTCTTTGAAATGTGCTTCGTCGAGTTCCTTCTCGCGCAGCTGCAGAAACGTTGCGCCGCCCTGCAGCGCCTGCTCGGCCTGTTCGTAGAGCGTCTGGCCGTGCAGCCACGAGCGGTCGGTCACGGCGTAGAGCAGCAGAGACGCGTTATCGTAGTTCATATTTGGCTCCTTCCTCCAGCGCGTCGCTGGTCATGTTGAAAATGGCGTCGATGATGCGGTCGCGGTAGGTGCTGTTGCCGTCGCCGGGCTGCATGTTGGCCCAGCTGATCTCGCCCGCGAGACCCATCATGCACACGGCGGCCGCCGCGGCGTCGAGCTTGCAGTCGGGATTTGCGACCAGGAACGCCGTCATCAGCGCCGAGAGCTGGCAGCCCGTGCCGGTGATGCGGCTCATCTCCGCGCGGCCGTTGCGGATGCACCAGCAGCGCTCGCCGTCGCTCACAAGGTCGATCGCGCCGGTCACGGCGATGATGCAGCCGGTCTGCTTGGCGAACGCCTTGACGAGCTGCACGCCGTCGTCGAGATTTGCCTCCGTCACGGCGTCGACCGCATCGGCATCCACGCCCTTGGTGCTGCCGCTGCCGGTGCAGAGCGTCTTGATCTCGGAGATGTTGCCGCGCACGGCGTCAAAGCGTACCTCGCGCATGAGCCGGTTGGCCGTGTCGGTGCGCAGGCGGCTCGCGCCCGCGCCCACGGGGTCGAGCAGGACGATGTGGCCGAGCGCGTTTGCCTTCTTCCCGGCGAGGAACATCGACGGGATGGTGTTTTTGTTGAGCGTGCCGATGTTGATGTTCAGCCCGCCGCAGATGCTCGTGATGTCCTCGACGTCGTCGGCATCGTCGGACATGATCGGCGAGCCGCCGGCCGCCAGCAGGACGTTCGCCACGTCGTTGACGGTGACGTAATTCGTGATGTTGTGCACGAGCGGTGATTTCGCGCGCACGTTCTCGAGCATGGTCTTGAGCACTTGCTCCATAGGAAATGGCTCCTTTCTTTTGCGGAAATGTCTGCATGAAAAAACAGCGGCGCCCGTAAAGAGTGCTGCTGTTGTGGTCCGGCAGTATGAATCCCTACGTTGGCATTGTCCAAATCAGGTGTGCGGGTCTAAGCGGATGCTTACTCTCAGCCGAAGCGGCTCCCCGTGTTTGTTACACTCCATGATAGGACGAAACTGCCGCCTTGTCAAGAAAGAATGTGGCTCTTGTATTTGTTTTTGTAAACTCGGCGTATAACATTTGATTTTGGTTGCAATCCGTGCACGTACATGATACAGTGGCATTACCCGCGGCGGCCGGAACGGTACGGTTTCTTTTTTACCAAAACCGGCTTGCAGATTTTACACGGGTTTGAAAGAATACAGTTGCACGGCAGCGGGCCGTGCAATGTTGTAGGAGTCTAAAAAACAGGAGGAAGAAATGAAAACCAGAATGCACAATGGAAGCAGACTGCTGTCGCTGCTGCTGGCGGTAGTCCTTGTCTTCACACTGACGGTTCCGGCTCTTGCGGCGGACAAGCCGCAGGACATGAACCTGAGGATCGCAGTCATGTCCGACCTGCACTATTTCTCGCCGGATATGATTGCAGACACGGCGGACTTTGAGCATGCACTCAACAGCGACCGCAAGCTGCTCAAGGAGAGCTCCGCAATCCTGTACGAAATGTTTGAGCAAGTTCGCGCGGACAAGCCCGACATCCTTCTCGTGTCCGGCGACCTGACCAAGGACGGCGAGCAGGAGTGCCACGCGGCGCTGGCAAAGCAGCTGCAGCAGCTGCAGCAGGATATTCCGGGGCTGAAGATCTATGTCATCAACGGCAATCATGACATCCGTAATTACAATGCCAAGAACTTCAACACCCCCGACGGTAAGGCCGTGCCCGCCACGCGCACGCACCCGGAGGACTTCAAGCGTATCTACGACTTTGTCTACTCCGATCCGACCGTCATCGCGACCTTCACCCCGGCCGCGGGCAATGAGGCCGGCAGCCTGTCCTATGTCGCCCGTCCGGTCGAGGGGCTGACCATTATCGCCATGGACACCTGCCGCTACAGCAAGGAGAACACCTCCAACGGCACGGATGAGCATGAGACGAGCGGCGCCATCAGCGCCGATCTGGAAAAGTGGGTCATCGAGCAGACTGCCGCCGCCAAGGCGCGCGGCGACCTTGTCGTCGGCCTGGAGCACCACGGTCTGGTGCCGCACTTCGATGTCGAGCCCACCATCCTGCCCATGTACCTCGTCAACGGCTATGAGCGCATCGCGCAGGAGTATGCCGATGCCGGCATGAGCGTCGTCTTCACCGGTCATATGCACGCGGTCGACATCGCTGCCATGACCACGAAGGCCGGCAACACCTTCTATGACATCGAGACCGGCTCTGCGCTGACGTATCCGTGCCCGATCCGCTTTGTCGACCTGCGCCGCAGCACCGTCGGCGGTGAGACGAACACCTACATGAGCGTGAGCGCCAAGACGCATACCGGCCCCATCAATTACACAGATCCCACCACGGGTACTGCGCATGTGATCGATGACCTGACCGAGTATGCCCGGGAATTCGGCTTCTCGACCGATATGCTCAAGACGGTCGCGGGCGACTTCGTCAAGTCCTTCTTCGGCAAGTATCTGCCGAACGATACCTGGCCGGTCACGAAGATCGTGTCGAACATCGACCAGATCATTGACGATGTGGCCGCCGTTCCGATCGCGGACGGCAAGGACCTGCTCGACTTTGCCAACTGGATCTATCAGTGCAACCTCGCCGGTGAGGACGACGGCAATTATCCCGCTTGGGTGCAGTCCGGCGTCGACCAGCTCAAGAGCGGCGCACTGCTCGATCAGGTGCTCAACATCGTTGCCAAGGACGCGTTCGGCCGCGGCAGCGTGCTGTTCACGAAGTTCCAGGGCCTGTTCACCAAGTACCTCAAGGGTCAGCTCAACGACCTGCTTGTGAAGATCGTCGTCTCCATGAGCGTGGACAACAACTGCCCCGACGACAACGACAAGACCATCCTGCTCGAGGGCAGCAATGCGCAGGTTCGCCTCCTGCCCGTCACCGGCAGCAGCGCCACCAGCACGCAGGCCTATGTGCAGGACGGCACCTCCACGGTGTTCCTGTCCAGCCGCCAGCTCCGTGCGGCCACCAATGCGCAGTCCGGCGCGGCCGTGACGGTCAACGCCACCGATCCCGCGGCCGACACGGTCATCCTGGCCGGCCACTCGATCGCCAATGCGCGCAGCGCGGGTGTTGCGGCCCTGCAGGTGCAGCTCGCAGCCGGCACCGTTACGCTGGATAGCGACGCGCTCGCGGCGCTCGACCTGCACAAGGACGTTGCCGTCTCGCTCACGGGGGCCTCTCTCAACGCTGCGCAGCAGCGTGCCCTCGGCACGCAGGCCGCTACGGCGACGCTTGCCAATGTCTCCGTCACCGTTGACGGCGCGGCGGCAAGCTACCCCGCCGGCAGCGTGCGCGCCAGCGTTCCGGTGCGTGCAGCGGACGACCTGACCGCGTGGAGCCTTGCCGAGGACGGCACCATCTCCGCCGCCGGCGGTGCGTGGGATGCGCAGCAGCAGACCTATGCCTTTGATGTGATCTCCGGCGTGACGGCCATCGCGCGCTTCCCGTTCGCGGATGTGCCCGCCGGCAGCTGGTACTACGGCGCGGCGGCCTATGCCTACAACAACGGCCTCTTCGCCGGCACGACCGCCACGACCTTTGCGCCGGACATGACCATGACGCGCGCTATGCTCGTGTCTGTGCTGTGGCGGCTCGCGGGCGAGCCCGCACCGAAGGGCACCAACACGTTTGACGATGTGCCGGACGGCGCGTGGTACACGGACGCCGTCACCTGGGCGGCGGAGAACGGCGTGGTCGCCGGTATCGGCAATGGCCGCTTCGATCCCAGCGGCGCCGTCACGCGCGAGCAGACGGCCGTCATCCTCTTCAACTACGCGCAGAGCAAGGGCTATGACGTCAGCGCGCGCGCCGACCTCTCGGCCTTCCCGGACGCCGGCAGCGTGTCCGGCTGGGCACAGGAGGCGCTCGCGTGGGCCAATGCATCCGGCCTTATCAGCGGCGCGGTGCGCGGCACGCAGACGATCCTCGACCCCCAGGGCAGCGCCTCCCGCGCCCAGGTCGCCATGATCCTCATGGGCTACGTCGAGCACGTGGTCAACGCTTGATTCTCTTTTTCATATATCCCCGGCACAGCAATTTCCCGGCGGGGGCGGCATCAGCCGCCCCCGCGCACCTTTTTCTCCGGCGCTTCTTGGGCATCTGCCATACGCCGGGACACAAAAAAATGCGGAATTTGTGAAAAATTGCGGTTGACATTTGCCCGCGAAGTTTTTATACTCGAACCATCAGGATTTTTCATCAGAATCGGAGCAACTATCATGAACCGTAACTACTATTTTGCATACGCTTATTACTTTACTATGACAATATAGTAAGGCTGATTTGTGATGCAAAAAATAGCTCGGATCCCGAGAATGTTTCATGCGGCACAGGTTGAGCCTGTGCCGCATTTTTCTTTTGAAAAACAAACACAAAAATTCAGGTAAATACATCGGAGGTAATCATCATGATCGTCGTACTCAAACATGGCGTGGAAGCAGCAAAGCGTGAGCAGCTCATCGACTGGCTCGAGGGTCAGGGCCTGACCATCCACATTTCCGAGGGCGAATACCAGACCGTGCTCGGCCTCGTCGGCGACACGACCCGCGTGGATATGGACCTGATCGGCAGCCTCGGCATCGTCGACAGCGTCAAGCGCGTGACCGAGCCCTTCAAGTGCTGCAACCGCAAGTTCCACCCGGACGACACTGTCATCGACGTGAATGGCGTGAAGATCGGCGGCGGCAACTTCGTCATGATCGCCGGCCCCTGCTCCGTCGAGTCCGAGGAGCAGATCGTCGCGGTCGCGAAGGCCGTCAAGGCCTCCGGTGCGAACATCCTGCGCGGCGGCGCGTTCAAGCCCCGCACCTCGCCCTACGATTTCCAGGGTCTGAAGGCCACCGGCCTCGAGCTGCTCAAGATCGCGCGGCAGGAGACCGGCCTGCCCATCGTGACGGAGATCATGGGCGTGGAGCATCTGCCCCTGTTCGAGGATGTGGACATCATTCAGGTCGGCGCGCGCAACATGCAGAACTTCGACCTCCTGCGTGAGCTTGGCAAGCTGCGCAAGCCCATCCTGCTCAAGCGCGGCCTTGCCAGCACCCTCAAGGAGCTGCTCATGAGCGCCGAGTACATCATGGCCGGCGGCAACGAGCAGGTCATCCTCTGCGAGCGCGGCATCCGCACGTTCGACGATTACACCCGCAACACGCTCGACCTTGCGGCCGTGCCCATGCTCAAGGAGCTGACGCACCTGCCCATCATCGTCGACCCGAGCCACGCGACCGGCATCGCCCGTCTCGTCGAGCCGATGGCGCTCGCCGCAACGGCCTGCGGCGCGGACGGCCTCATCATCGAGGTGCACAACGATCCCATGCACGCCCTGTGCGACGGCGCGCAGTCCCTGCGCCCGGAGGTCTACGACGACCTCGCCAAAAAGGTGCGCAGCGTCCGTGAGGTGATCGCGAAATGACGGTCGGTATCGTTGGCCTGGGCCTGATCGGCGGCTCCTTTGCCAAGGCCTATCACGAAGCGGGCGCGACCGTGCTCGCCTGGAACCGCAGCCGCAGCGTGCTTGATTTCGCCGTCATGAGCGGCGCGGTGGACGCCGAGCTCACGGAGGACAACATCGCCGCGTGCGACCTCGTGCTCATCGCGCTCTACCCGGAGGCGACCATCGAGTGGTTCCGCCGCATGGCCCCGCACATCGGCTCGCACCCCGTCGTGCTCGACTGCGGCGGCACGAAGCGCACCATCTGCGCCGCGTGCTTCCCGATCGCGGAAGAGCACGGCGTCACGTTCCTCGGCGGCCACCCGATGGCCGGCACGCAGTACTCCGGTTTCAAGAACGCGAAAGCAACCATGTACCACGGCGCGCCGATGGTCATCGTGCCGCCGGATTTTGACGATGTGCTGCTGTTCGACCGCGTCAAGCAGCTGCTCCAGCCCGCGGGCTTCTCGCGCTTCTCGTTCACGACGGCGGAGGCGCACGACGAGATGATCGCCTTCACCTCGCAGATGGCGCACGTCGTCTCGAATGCGTATATCAAGAGCCCCACGGCGGACCAGCACAAGGGCTTTTCCGCCGGCAGCTACAAGGACATGACCCGTGTCGCATGGCTGAGCCCCGAGATGTGGGCCGAGCTCTTCCTGGAAAACAAGGATAACCTGCTCCATGAGCTGGACATGTTCATGGCGCACCTGGGCGAGTACCGCGACGCGATGGCGTGCGACGACCTGCCCGCGCTCACGCGCCTGCTCGACGAGGGCCGTCGGCGCAAGGAGGAGGTAGACGGCCGATGACGACCATCCACGTGACCGCCTCGCGCGATTATGACGTGCTCGTGCAGCCGGGCCTGCTCGACGATGCCGGCGCGCAGATCGCGCGCGTGCTCGGCACGGGCCGCACGGCGGCCATCGTCGCGGGGGCGACCGTGGCGGGGCTGTACGCCGAGCGGCTCTCGGCGTCGCTCACGCGCGCGGGCTTTCGCACCGTGACGTTTACCTATCCCGGCGGCGAGCACTGCAAGACGCTCGCCACCTATGCGGCGCTGCTGGACTTTCTGGCCGCGCACCGCCTGAGCCGCAGCGACCTGATCGTCGCGCTCGGCGGCGGCGTGACCGGCGACCTTGCGGGCTTTGCCGCCGCGACGTATCAGCGCGGCATCCCGTTCGTGCAGGTGCCGACGACGCTGCTGGCCGCCGTGGATTCCTCCGTCGGCGGCAAGACGGCCGTGAACCTCGCGAGCGGCAAAAATCAGGTCGGCTGCTTTTATCAGCCGAGCCTTGTGCTCTGCGACCCGGACACGCTGCGCACCCTCCCGCCGGAGGAATACCGCAATGGCTGCGCCGAGGTCATCAAATACGCCGTGCTGCGCAGCGAACCGTTCTTTTCCGAGCTGCGCACGGCCCCGGTCAGCGCGCAGGTGGAGCACGTCATCGCAACGTGCGTCGCTATGAAGCGCGACCTCGTCGCGGCCGATGAGTTCGACCGCGGCAGCCGCCAGCTGCTGAACCTCGGCCACTCGTTCGGCCACGCGGTCGAAAAATGCAGCGACTACGCCGTACCGCACGGCTGCGGCGTGGCCATCGGCATGGCCATCATCGCGCGCGCGGCCGCCAAACGCGGCATCTGCACGGAGGACACCTGCGCGCAGATCCTCGCGCTCCTGCGGCAGTACGGTCTGCCGACGGAGACGGACTTCACCTGCGACGCGCTCACGGACGCCGCGCGCTCGGATAAGAAGATCGCAGACGGCAAGCTGCACCTCATCGTGCCGGAGCGCATCGGCCATTGCCGCATCGAGACGGTCCCGGCGGCGGACATCCGCGCCTGGCTCGCGGACGGAGGCATCGCATGAATCAGACTGTTTTCCCCGGGCCGCGCACGGGCAGCGTGCGCATCCCGGCTTCCAAATCGCAGGCGCACCGCCTGCTCATCTGCGCCGCCCTCGGCGCGCAGCCCGTGGCGCTGCGGTGCGACGGCGTCTCGGCCGACATCGCCGCCACGGCGCGCTGCCTGCGCGCCCTCGGCGCGGACATCACGGACGACGGCGCGGGCACGTTCCGCATCGTCCCCATTGCCGGGGAAATGCCCGCGCACGCCGACCTTTTCTGCGGCGAGAGCGGCTCGACGCTGCGCTTTCTGCTGCCGGTCGTGGGCACGCTCGGCGCGGACGTGACCTTCCGCATGGCCGGCCGCCTGCCGGAACGGCCGCTGTCACCGCTCGATGCGGTGCTCACGGCGCACGGTATGACCATCCGGCGCGACGGTGCGCTGCTGCACGTTGCCGGGCAGCTGCGGCCCGGTGCTTACGAACTGCCGGGCGACGTGTCCTCGCAGTACATCTCCGGCCTGCTCATGGCGCTGCCGCGTCTGCCGGGGGAGAGCACGCTCGCCGTGACGGGTAAGCTCGAGTCCGCGGGCTACATCGCCATGACGGAGGACGCGCTGCGCCTGTCCGGCATCCGCCTGCAAAAGAGCGGCCGGACGTACACCATCCCCGGCGGCCAGACGGCGCGCCTCCCGGCGCAGTGCCATGTGGAGGGCGACTGGTCGAACGCCGCGTTTTTCCTGTGCATGGGCGCGCTCTCGCCCGCCGGCGTTACGGTCACGGGCCTGTCGGCGGCCTCGTCGCAGGGCGACCGCGCGGTGCTGGATGTGCTGCGCCGCTTCGGCGCGGACGTGCGCGAGACGCAGGACGCCGTCACCGTCCGGCGCGGCGCACTGCACGGCGTCACGATCGACGCCGCGCCCATCCCGGACCTGATCCCGGTGCTGAGTGTCGTCGCCGCGCTCGCGGACGGCGAGACACGGATCGTCAACGCCGCCCGCCTGCGGCTCAAGGAGTCTGACCGGCTCGAGAGCACGGCCGCCATGCTGCGCGCGCTCGGCGCGCAGGTGGAGGTGCACGACAGCGGCCTGACCATCACCGGCCGAAAGATGCTCACCGGCGGCACGGTCAATCCGCAGCGCGACCACCGCATCGCCATGGCGGCGGCCACCGCCGCCTGCGGCTGTACCGCGCCCGTCACGGTGCATGACCGCGCCTGTACCGACAAATCCTACCCCCGCTTCTGGACGGACCTTTCTGCGCTGAAAACCGTTCCCGCGGCGGAGAACACAGAACTTGAATAAGGAGCTTGACCATGGAACTTAGTGACTATCGCCAGCAGATCGACGGCATCGACAGCCAGCTGCTTGCCCTGTTTTACCAGCGCATGGAGGTCGCGGCGCAGATCGCGGGCTACAAGAAGGCGCACAACCTCCCGGCGCTCGACGCCGGGCGCGAGCGCGCAAAGCTGCAGCAGATCGCGGACGCCGCGCCGGAGGACCTGCGCGAATACACCGTGTCGCTCTACTCGCTCATCTTTGAGCTCAGCCGCAGCTGCCAGAACCGGCTGCTCGGCGTCACGAGCCCGCTGACCGCCGAGATCGAGCAGGCCATCGCACAGACACCGCAGCTGTTCCCGGAGCATCCGGCCGTCGCGTGTCAGGGCGTGGAGGGTGCGTATTCCCAGCTCGCGTGCGACCGCCTGTTCACGATGCCGAACGTGTTTTACTGCGCCACGTTCGAGGCGGTGTTCGCCGCCATCGAAAAGGGCCTGTGCCGCTACGGCGTCATCCCGCTGGAAAACAGCACGGCCGGCTCCGTCAACGCCGTGTACGATCTGATGATGCAGCACAACTTCCGCATCGTGCGCAGCGTGCGCCTGAAGATCGACCACTGCCTGCTGGCCAAGCCTGGCACGAAGCTCTCGGACATCAAGGAAATTTATTCGCACGAGCAGGCTATCAGCCAGTGCGGCCGCTTCCTGCAGAGCCTGCCGGGCGTGACGGTCGTGCGCTGCGAGAACACCGCCGTGGCCGCCAAACGCGTGGCCGAGTCGGACCGCACGGACGTCGCGGCGCTCTCGTCGCGCGCATGCGTCGGGCTCTACGGGCTCGAGGGCCTGGCCTCCTCCGTGCAGGATCAGGGCAACAACTACACGCGTTTCATCTGCATCGCCAAGGATCTCGAGATCTATCCCGGTGCCGACCGCACGAGCCTCATGATGGTGCTGCCGCACAAGCCGGGCTCCCTGTACAAGGTGCTTTCGCGCTTTTACGCGCTCGGCATCAACCTCAACAAGCTCGAGAGCCGCCCGCTGCCGGAGCGCGACTTTGAGTTCATGTTCTACTTTGACCTCGAGACGTCGGTCTATTCGCCGCAGTTCCAGCAGCTCATGGGCGAGCTGCCGGGCCTGTGTGAGGAATTCTCCTACCTCGGCAGCTATCGTGAGGTGGTGTGATGATGCGGTGCGGACTTCTGGGCGAAAAGCTCGGCCACAGCTATTCGCCGGCCATCCACGCGCAGCTCGCCGACTATGCCTACGGGCTCTATGAGGTCGCGCCGGAGGATCTGCCGGCGTTTTTGACCGGCGGCGATTTTGACGCGCTCAACGTGACCATTCCGTATAAGAAGGCGGTCATCCCGTACTGCGCGGAACTCTCGCCGATCGCGCGCAGGCTCGGCAGCGTGAACGTGCTCGTCCGCCGGGCGGACGGCACGCTCTACGGCGACAACGCCGACGCCTTCGGTTTTGAATACCTCGTGCGCCACAGCGGCATCGACGTCGCGGGGCAAAAGGCGCTCGTGCTCGGCAACGGCGGCGCGTCCGCGACCATTCAGGCCGTGCTTGAGCAGCTCGGCGCGCATGTGACGGTCATCTCCCGCCACGGTCCGGATAACTATGATAACCTCGACCGCCACGCCGACGCGCGCGTGATCGTCAACACCACGCCGGTCGGCATGTATCCGAATACGGGCAAAGCCGCCGTCGACCTGCGGCAGTTCCCGCAGTGCGCGGGCGTGCTCGATATTGTCTATAACCCCGCGCGCACGGCGCTGCTGCTGCAGGCAGAGCTCCTCGGCATCCCGTGCGCGGGCGGGCTGTACATGCTCGTGGCGCAGGCCAAGCGCAGCTGCGAGGTGTTCACCGGCACGGTCATCGACGATGCGCAGATCCTGCGCATCCACCGCCTGCTGCGGCAGGAGATGGAGAACATCGTCCTCATCGGCATGCCAGGCAGCGGCAAGAGCACCATCGCGGCGCTGCTCGCCGAGCGGCTGCACCGCCCGGTGCTCGACAGCGACACGCAGGTCGTCGAGACGGCGGGCATGTCCATCCCGGACATTTTTGCCGCCGGGGGAGAGGACGCCTTCCGCGCACGGGAGACGGCCGCGCTCGCCGCGCTCGGCAAGCGCTCGGGCGCGGTGCTCGCGACCGGCGGCGGCTGTGTCTGCCGGGAGGAAAACTACCCGCTCCTGCACCAGAACGGCACGATCCTCTGGCTCCAGCGCGACCTCGCGCTGCTGCCGAAGGACGGCCGCCCCATCTCCCAGCGCAGCGACCTCGCCGCGCTCTACGCGCAGCGTGAGCCGCTGTACGCCCGCTTTGCCGATGCGGTCATTGACAACAACGGCACGCCGGAGGAGACGGTGCAGAAAATTCTGGAGGTGCTGGCATGAAGTTTCTCGTCATCAACGGTCCGAACCTGAACCTGCTTGGCCTGCGCGAACCGGCCATCTATGGCAGCCGGAGCTTTACCGCACTGCAGGATTTCATCCGCGCGGCCGCTGCCGAGGCAGGCGTGGAGGTCGAGCTGTTCCAGTCCAATCACGAGGGCGCGATCGTCGACGCCATTCAGGCGGCCTACGGCACCGCGGACGGCATTGTCATCAACCCCGCTGCCTATACGCACACGAGCGTCGCCATTCTCGACGCGCTCAAGGCTGTGGCGCTCCCGGCGGTGGAGGTGCACCTGTCGGATGTCAGCGCCCGGGAGGATTTTCGTCAGATCTCCTATGCCGGCATGGCGTGCGTGAAAACGTACATGGGCCTTGGCTTCGAGGGCTACCGGCAGGCCATTTTGTATCTGAAACAGTATCTGGAGGAGGCAAACGCATGATCTCGAAACAAATGATTGACTGGGGCGAGAGCGGCTGCTCCATCCGCGAGATCGCGGCCTACGGTGAGCGCCGCGCGGCCGAGATCGGCCCTGAAAACGTCTATAACTTTGCCATCGGCAACCCGAGCATCGACCCGCCGGACTGCGTGCACGCGGCTGTCGAGCGGCTGCTGCGTACCGTGCCGCCCACGCAGCTGCACGCCTACGCGCCCGCGCCGGGCATGGCGTCCGTGCGCGAAAAAGTCGCGGCCTATCTGACGGACACCTTCGGCGAGGCGTACCGCGCGCAGGACATTTACATGACCGACGGCGCGTCGAGCGCGCTGGCTATCCTCACGCGCGCGCTCATGGGCCCGGGGGATGAAGCCATCGTGTTCGCGCCGTACTTCCCGGAGTACGCCGTCTATGCCGAGGCGGCGGGCGGCAGCGTGCGCGTCGTGCCGTGCCGGGCGGACACGTTCGCGCTCGATCTCGAGGCGCTGGCGGCCGCCGTGACGGAAAAGACCGCGCTGCTCATCTTAAACTCCCCGAATAACCCCTCCGGCGTCGTCGTCTCGCGTCCGGAGCTGGAGGCGCTGGCGGCCCTCCTGCGCGAAAAGCAGGCCCAGTACGGCCACCCGATCTACATCATCGCCGACGAGCCGTACCGCGAGCTGGTCTACGGCGGGGTGGAGGTGCCGTTCCTGCCCGCGATCTATCCGAACGCGATCTATTGCTATTCCTACAGCAAGACGCTGTCCCTGCCCGGCGAGCGCGTGGGCTTTCTCGCCCTGCACCCGGCCATGGACGATTACGCCGCCGTGCACGCGGCCGTGCTCGGCGCGGGGCGTGCGCTGGGGTATATCTGCGTGTCGTCGCTGTTCCAGCTCGCCGTGGCGGAGTGCCTCGGCCAGACGGCGGACATTTCGGCGTACGCCGCCAACCGCGAGCTGATCTACGGTGCGCTCACGGACATGGGCTATGCGTGCGCGCGGCCGGACGGCGCGTTTTATCTTTTCCTCAAGTCGCCGGAGCCGGACGCCAGGGCGTTTTGCCGCCGCGCGATGGACTATGACATCCTGCTCGTGCCGGGCGATGATTTCGGCTGCCCTGGCTATGCGCGCCTGGCCTACTGCGTGGCGCGCAGCCAGCTCGAGCGCTCGCTCCCGGCGTTCCGGAAGCTGGCCGAGAGCTACGGCCTGACCAAGTAAATCCCGCAAACAGAAAGCGGCGTCCCCGAGCCTTCGGGGGCGCCGCTTTTGCGTGGATGGGGTCAGGCGTACATGGCGTTGGTGTTCATATAGTCATAGATGACCTTGCCATGGTGCTGCTCCTGCTTTTGAATGTCGTTGAGCACGCTGCGCGCATTGGCATCGCAAAACTCGAACACGCATGTGTCATACAGGTGCGAGGCGTGCTTTTCCATCGCCAGCACATCCGTGCACAGGTAGCAGTCGTTTTGCTTCTGCGGGGTCTCGGTGTTGTTGTAGGTCGCCGTGAACGTGGTCGGCACGGTCGCGGAGTCCGCCGGTGCGGCGACGGTGCCGCCCTCCATCTGCGTGATCGCGTCGAGATGCTGCTGCTCGACCTGCGCGATCTGCTCAAACAGGTTTTTCAGCTGCGGGTCGTTGGCGCTGGCGGCGTAGCGGTTGTACTTGTCCACGCACAGCTGCTCCTGCCCTTTGAGATCTTTGAGTAAACTGGCCTCTTTTGGGGTCAACTGCATAAATATCACCTCAGAGCCAGTATGCCCACCGGCGCGGCGGGGCATACGCCGGCGGGAAAAAAAGCGGTGGCGTCCGCGCACAAAATCGGTTATAATCGGGCTGACCCTATGGGAAAGAGAGATGCAGCTATGGCAAAGATTTTTGACATCGCGGACTTTTCCGCGCCGGAGCTGGACGTGTACGCCCGCCTGACGGAAAACCAGCTCGTCAACCGCGCCGACCCGGCAAACGCCCTCTTCATCGCCGAGAGCCCGCTCGTGATCGGCCGCGCGCTTGACGCGGGATGCGTGCCGGTGTCGTTTTTGATGGAGCGCCGCCATATCGACGGCAAGGCGCGTGACATTCTGGCGCGCTGCCCGGCGGACATTCCGGTCTATGCGGCCGAGCTCGATGTGCTCACGCAGCTGACGGGTTTTCATCTCACGCGCGGCATGCTCTGTGCCATGCGCCGCCCGGCGCTGCCGGAGGTCGCCGCCCTGTGCGCAAACGCCGCGCGTGTGGCCGTGCTGGAAAACGTGATGAACCCGACGAACATCGGCGCCATCTTCCGCTCGGCGGCGGCGCTCGGCGTGGACGCCGTGCTGCTCACGTCGGCGGGCAGCGACCCACTCTACCGCCGCGCCGTGCGCGTGAGCATGGGCACGGTCTTTCAGGTGCCGTGGACGTATCTGCCTGCGGATGCCGACTGGCAGGAGACGCTGCACGCGCTCGGCTTTCAGACGGCGGCCATGGCGCTGCGGGACGATTCGCTGCGCATTGACGATAAACGCCTGCGCGCCGTGCCGCGTCTTGCCATCGTGCTTGGCACGGAGGGCGACGGGCTGGCATCCAACACGATCGCCGCGTGCGATTACACGGTGCGCATCCCCATGACGCACGGAGTCGATTCGCTCAATGTGGCCGCGGCGAGCGCCGTCGCGTTTTACCAGCTCGCGCTGCTGCGCGGCCGCGATACCTGAAAATGCAGATCCCCGGCTTTCGTTTCGAAAGCCGGGGATCTTTTTTATGCTTACACGTCGAACCGGTCGTAGCTTCCGGCGCAGTCGAGACAGAGCGTCTGCCCGTCGACCAGACGGATCCAGTTGGCGCCGGTCGTCTCGCCGCAGCACGCGCAGCGGTAGGAGTCGAAGAGCTTCGCCTTCTCCGGCAGCGCGATGGTCGCCGGCTTGATGTCGAACAGGTCGGCCGGCTCCTGCGCCTGATAGTAGGCGAACGATTCCTCGCGCGTCATCCCCTCCGGACGGTCGCGCAGCACCAGACGCACGGACTTGCCCGTGACGCGGTTATAAAACGAGAACGCCTGCTTGCCGCGCATGTGAAACAGCAGGTTGCCTTTGCCGATGCTGCAGCCGAGCAGCGCCTGAATGGCGTCCACGCCGCAGGCATCGTTTTCCGCGATGCACACGACCTGCTCGTTGCTGGAGAAGGTCAGCTCCAGCAGCTCAGCGGCGTAGCACGCAGCCTTATATCCGATCGTCAGCCCGCCGCAGGCGTGGCCGTGAAATTGTACGCAGGTTTCCCAGTTGGTCATGATCTTGTCTCCTTTTCTTCGTCGTCAATGAGCACGAGCTTGTGCCCCTGCACGTCCACGATGCTGCCCGTCACGCCGTAGACGTCCCGCAGGGCGTCAGCGTCGAAGATCTCCGCGCCGCCGTAGCGGTACACCTTACCTGCGCGCAGCAGCAGAAAGCGGTCGCAAAACCGCAGCGCGAGGTTCAGGTCGTGGATGACGATCATCGCCGTGAGATTCTGCTCGCGGCACAGATCGCGCGTGATCTGCAGCACCTGATATTGATTGCGGATGTCGAGATTGCTGGTCGGCTCATCCAGCAGCAGGAGCGTCGGTTCCTGCGCCAGTGCGCGGGCGAGCATGACCTTCTGCCGCTCGCCGCCGGAGAGCCGGTTGAGGAACCGGCCGCGCATGTCCTCCAGATTCAGATAGCGCATGGCATCGTGCACGACATGGTGGTCGTGCTCCGTCACGCCCCAGGTCATGTAGGGCCGCCGCCCGAGCATGACCATGTCGTGCACGGTCATCTGCGTGTCGGGCACGTGCTGTGCCACGAAGGCTACGCGCTTTGCGATCTCGCGGTGGGAGAGCGTGAGCAGGTCCTCCCCGTCGATGCGGCAGTGCCCGCTGTCGGCCGTGAGGATGCGGTTCATGCACTTGAGCAGCGTGCTCTTGCCGACGCCGTTGTTGCCGAGCACGGCCAGAAAGTGCCCGTCCTCCAGCTCGAAGCTCACATCGCGGAGAATTTGCCGACCGCCCTTGTAGTGATAGCAGAGATGGTCCACACAGATCATGTCCGGCCCCTCCCCTTGAACAGCAGATACAAAAACAGCGGGCCGCCGAGGAAAGCCGTCAGCGCTCCAATTGGAAGAATGACCGGCATGATGACCACGCGTGCGGCCAGATCGCTCAGCAGCAGCAGCGCCGCGCCGGCGAGCACGGAGCCGGGGATGAGGTAAATGTAGTTGTTGCCGACGACCATGCGCACGATGTGCGGTGCGACGAGACCGATGAAGTTGATGAGGCCGACGTGCGACACGATCACCGAGCAGACAAAGCACGTGAGCACAACGTTCGTGAGTGTCAGCCGCCGCACATGGATGCCGAGACTCAGCGCCGTCTCCTCGCCGGAGAGCAGGGCATTATAGTCCCAGCGGTGCAGATAACAGTAGCCGATCAGCAGCAGCACGGCCAGCGCCATGCCGCGCAGGGACTGCCAGTCCGTGCTGCCGAGGTCGCCGAACGTCCAGAACACGAGCGACGAGAGCGCGACCTCGTCGGCAAAGTATTGCAGCAGCGTGGTTGCACCGGTCAGCATGGAGCTGATGGCGACGCCTGCGAGCACGATGCCCTCCGAGGAGATCTGCTTGAATTGGCTCAGCCCCAGGATGACGGCCGCGACGAGCAGCGAGCCGAGAAATGAGCACAGCGGGATAGCCCAGCTGCCGGTCTGGCTCAGGCCGAGGCCGATGATGGCGACGGCCGCGCCGAATGTCGCGCCCTGCGACACGCCGAGCGTGGAGGCCGAGGCCAGCGGATTGCGCAGCACAGCCTGCAGGATGCACCCGGCCAGCCCCAGCCCCGCGCCGGCGACCATGGCGGTACAGATGCGCGGCAGGCGGTTATTGCGGATGACGAGATTGATCTTCGCGTCCGACGCCCGGCCGAAGATGCCCCGGATGAGCTCGGCGGCCGGCGTGTTGTAAGACCCGGCGCGCAGCGACAAAAAGAACGCGAGCGCCAGAATGGCCGTCAGCAGGACCAGAAAGCGGATGCTTCTGGCGCGGTTGCGGCTGTAGTCGGAATCGTGCGGCTTATGCGCCGAGTGTGATGGCACGGAATGCATACCCGGCCTCCTTCAGATCAGGATAGGGGTTGGAGCCGAGCAGCTCCGTGAAGATCTCGCCGGCCTTGGCCTCGGGGTCGATGTCGGCAAACTGCTCCGGATACAGCACGCAGGCGGCGTAATAGGCATCGGCCAGCGCCGTCTCCAGATTGGAGGCCGAGGAGCGGAACGAGATCTGCGAATAGACCTTGCCGCTGCGCACGGCGGTGAGGCTGTTATAAAAAGCCGGGTTGGCCTGATAATCTTCGTTGATCAGGGGCATACCATTGAAGTCCAGGAAGATCACATCCGGGTCCCAGGCAAGCACCTGCTCGGTGTCGATGTTGAACGCGCCGGTCTGGCCGGTCGTGTCGGCGAGGTTTTTGGCGTGGATGAGCGCGAACGGGCCGTAGCCGGCTTCCGTGCCCTCAAAGCCGTGCTGCCCCTTGAAGGACACACCGCCGACGTAGACGGACGGCTTCTGATCGTCCGCGATCTTGGCCGTGCGCGTGTCGAGGTCGGTCTGGATGCCCTTGAGGTACTTGGTCAGCTCCTGCGCGCGCGTTTCCAGCCCGTAGAGCTCGCCGAGGATGCGGATAGTCTCATAGGCTGCGTCGTCGAGCGTGGTGTCGCTGCCGGGCACGACGACGACCGGGGTGCCGGTCTTGTCGGCCAATTCGTCCGCGTCGCACGAGGCATAGGCACTCATGACGATGACCTGCGGCGCGACGTCGATGATCTGCTCCACATACGGTTCGCCGTTCGTGCCGGTGACGGGCAGATCCTTGAATTTGTCGAAGTTCACGTAGTTATACAGGCGGCTCATGCCGGCCTTGGTCTCGTAGTCCTCCACGCCGACCACGCGGTCAGCCGCGCCGACATAGCAGCTGTAGCGCAGCGCGCCGACGCCGACGCACACGATGCGCTCGACCTTGTCGGGTATGGTTACGGTGCGGTTTTTGCTGTCCGTGATCGTGCGGGTGCCAGCGGTGTCACCGGTGCTTGTTTTCCCGCCGCAGGCCGTGCAGGCCAGCAGCATCAGGACTGCCAGCAGCAGGCAGATGATGTTTCTTTTTTTCATGCGTTCCATCCTCATTTTCTGTTGTTTGCCCCGTTTCCGGAGCGCTGCTACCAGTATACCGGACGGCTCTCCACTGCGTAAGCACCCTGGGGGGATGAAAAGTTGCACAGTTTTTTTCACAATTTTTCGATGACGAGTAAATGGAATTTGCCTGTTTTTCAACACAAACAAATAGAATTGTATATAAATGTGAAGAAATTTACGCAATGCAGCGGCATTTTACAATTTTACACGCATTTTACATAAGCGCTCTTTTCGTTTTTACATTCCCTGCTTATCCTGTGAAGTGTAGGGAACAAAAAAACCAAGTCAAAATCGAAGTTCGAAAGGAGCACTTTCTCTTGAAAAAGATCATTACCATTCTGTGTGCCGTCGTCATGGCGCTCTCGCTGTTTGCGGGCTGCGGCCAGAAGGCGGACGACAACAACACGGCCGCTGCCGGCGGCACGGTCGCGACCGACGGTTCCACCTCGATGGAAAAAGTCATCGGCGCGCTCGGCGAATCCTTCATGGAGGCAAACTCGGGCACGACCTTCACCTACAACCCGACCGGCTCCGGCTCCGGCATCCAGGCCGTTTCCGAAGGCCGCTGCGACATCGGCTTGTCGAGCCGCGCGCTCAAGGACGACGAGAAGGCCTCCGGTCTGAAGGAGACCACCCTCGCCCTCGACGGCATCGCCATCATCGTCAACCCCCAGAACCCCGTTCAGGACCTGACCCTGGAGCAGATCGCCAAGATTTACACCGGTGAGATCACCAACTGGAAGGATGTCGGCGGCAGCGACGCCGAGATCGTCCTCATCGGCCGTGAGGCCGGCAGCGGCACGCGCGACGGCTTCGAGTCCATCACCGACACGAAGGACGCCTGCCAGTACCGTCAGGAGCTGACCTCCACGGGCGACGTCATCACCACCGTGTCCCAGAACCCGAACGCCATCGGCTATGCCTCCCTGGCTGCCATCAAGGACAGCGTCAAGGCCCTGACTGTCAACGGTGTTGCCCCGACGGAAGCGACCGTCAAGGACGGCACCTACCTCGTGCAGCGTCCGTTCGTCCTCGTGACGAAGGAAGGCGTTGCCCTGAGCGAGACCGCGCAGAAGTTCTTCGACTTCGCGATCTCTGCGGATGCCGCGTCCATCATCTCCGCGGCGGGCGCAGTCCCGGTGGCCTGAGCCACAGACAAGCGTACAGGCGGCTGGAGACCAGCCGCCTTTCGCATATACAGAGGTGCTGATATGAAAAAGAGATCTCAAGTTCTGGAGACGGTCGTGCATGGCGTGTTTTTGCTCCTTGGCCTTATCACCGTCGGGTGTGTGCTGCTCATCAGCGTGTACCTGATCGTCTCCGGCATCCCCGCCATCCGGGAGATCGGGCTCGTCCCGTTCCTGTTCGGCAAGACGTGGGCATCCACGGCGGCTGAGCCGTCGTACGGCATTCTGCCGTTCATTCTGACAAGTGTATACGGCACGGCCGGGGCCATCGTGCTCGGCGTGCCGCTGGGCTTCCTGACGGCCGTGTATCTGGCGAAGGTCGCCCCGCCGCGGCTCAAGACCGTGCTGGAATCGGCCGTGAGCCTGCTCGCCGGCATCCCGTCGGTCGTCTACGGCCTTGTGGGTATGCTCGTGCTCGTGCCGGGCATCCGCAAGGTGTTCCATCTGGCCGACGGCGCGAGCCTGCTCGCCGCCATCATTGTGCTGGCGATCATGATCCTGCCGTCGATCATCAAGGTGTCCGTCACGGCGCTCGAGGCCGTGCCGCCCGAGTATGAGGACGCGTCGCTCGCGCTCGGCGCGACGCCGATCGAGACGTATTTCAAAGTCTCCGTCCCGGCGGCGAAGAGCGGCATTGCCGCCGCCGTCGTGCTCGGCGTCGGCCGCGCCATCGGCGAGGCCATGGCCGTCATGATGGTGTCGGGCAACGTGCCGAACATGCCGAGCCTGTTTCAGAGCGTGCGCTTTCTGACCACCGCCGTCGCCAGCGAAATGTCCTACTCCAGCGGCCTGCAGCGGCAGGCACTGTTTTCCATCGCGCTGGTGCTGTTTTTGTTCATCATGCTCATCAACGCCACGCTCAATTTCTTCCTCAAGCGCAATAAGGAGGGGGATAAATGAAAAAGAAAGCCATTTCCGGCAGCCGCAGGGCCTATATCCTCACCATGCGCATCCTCATGGGCGCGGCGGCCGTCATCACGGCGGCGCTCGTGCTGTTTCTGATCGCCTATGTGCTCATCAAGGGCCTGCCGAACGTGTCGTGGACGCTGCTGTCCACCGCACCGAGCTACCTCTCCGACCGCATCGGCATCCTGCCGGATATTCTCAACACGCTCTATATCGTCATCGCGACGCTGCTCATCGTCCTGCCGCTCGGCGTCGGCGCGGCCATCTACCTGACCGAGTACGCCACGAACCGCCGGCTCATCGGCGCCATCGAGTATGCGGCCGAGACGCTCTCGGGCATCCCGTCCATTATCTACGGCCTTGTGGGCATGTTGTTTTTCTGCCAGTTTCTGAACATGCAGACATCGCTGCTGGCCGGCGCGCTCACGCTCGTCATCATGAACCTGCCGACCATCATGCGCACCACGCAGGAGAGCCTGAAAACCGTGCCGCAGAGCTACCGCGAGGGCGCGTTCGGCCTCGGCGCTGGCAAGTGGCGCGTCATCCGCACCGTGGTGCTGCCCGGCTGCGTGGACGGCGTTATCACCGGCTGCATCCTGTCCGTCGGCCGCATCCTCGGCGAGTCGGCCGCGCTGCTGTTCACGGCGGGCTTTGCCCACGCGCTCAACGGCTTCTTCGAGGGGCTGAGCAGCGCGGGCGCCACGCTCACCGTCGCGCTTTACGTCTACGCCAAGGAGCAGGGCCGGTTTGATGTGGCCTTTGCCATTGCCGCCATTTTGATGATCCTTACACTGCTCATCAACGGTGCGGCCACGCTCGTTGAGCGATACTTCAGGAGGAAAAGAAGTCTATGAGTGACATTATGACAGTCCAGGGTCTGAACCTCTGGTACGGAGATCATCAGGCACTGCACGATATCAGTTTGAACATTCCCGAAAAGAGCATCACGGCGCTCATCGGGCCGTCCGGCTGCGGCAAATCCACGTTTCTCAAAACGCTCAACCGCATGAACGACCTCATCCCGGGCGTGAAGATCACGGGCGATGTGCGCTACCGCGATCAGGACGTTTTCGCCCCCGGCACGGACGTCAACGAGCTGCGGCGCGAGATCGGCATGGTCTTTCAGAAGCCGAACCCGTTTCCGATGAGCATCTACGACAACATTGCCTACGGTCCGCGCACGCACGGCATCAAAAACCGCGCGAAGCTCGACGAGATCGTCGAAAAGTCCCTGCGCGGCGCGGCCATCTGGGACGAGGTGAAAGACCGCCTGAAGAAAAACGCGCTCGGCCTCTCCGGCGGCCAGCAGCAGCGTCTGTGCATCGCCCGCGCGCTCGCGGTCGAGCCGGAGGTGCTGCTCATGGACGAGCCTACGAGCGCGCTCGACCCCATCTCCACGTCGAAGATCGAGGAGCTGGCCATGCAGCTCAAGGAGCAGTACACGATCGTCATCGTCACGCACAACATGCAGCAGGCGGTGCGTATCTCCGACCGCACGGCGTTTTTCCTGCTCGGCGAGCTCGTCGAGTGCGACGACACGCAGCAGCTGTTCTCGCAGCCGCAGGATAAGCGCACGGAGGATTACATCACAGGGAGGTTTGGTTAATGAGAAGCCGGTTTGATGAACAGCTCGCGCTCCTGAACAAGGAGATGATCGAGATGGGCGCACTGTGCGAGGAGGTCATCGCGCTCGCGTCCAAGGCCCTCACGGAGGCGGATCCGGAGCTGGCGCAGCGGGTCGCCCCGCTCGACGCCGAGATCGACCAGAAGGAGCGCAACATCGAGTCGCTGTGCCTCAAGCTCCTGCTCCAGCAGCAGCCCGTCGCGCGCGACCTGCGCCAGATCTCGGCCGCGCTGAAGATGATCACGGACATGGAGCGCATCGGCGACCAGGCCGAGGACATTGCGGAGATCATCCAGTTTCTCGCCGGCCGTTCGGCGGAAAATGACGATCTGCTGCGTGAAATGGCCCTCTCGACCATCCATATGGTCACAGAAAGTGTTGACGCCTACGTCAAGCGTGATACAATGCTGGCAGAGACGGTCATTGCCGAGGACGATGTCGTGGACAACGCTTTCGACGAGGTCAAGCGCCGGCTGATCGACAAGATCGCCGCCCACCCCGACGACGGGGAGTACGCGCTCGATCTGCTCATGATCGCCAAATACTTCGAGCGCATCGGCGACCACGCGACGAACATCGCCGAGTGGGTGATCTTCTCGGTCACCGGGGTGCACAAGGAGGGGTAAGCCATGATCTGGTGTGTGGAGGACGACGCCAGTATCCGCGACATTGAGGTCTATACGCTCTCATCCACGGGGTTTGACGCCCGCGGCTTTGAAGACGGTGTCTCGTTCTGGGCGGCGCTCCAGACGGAGAAGCCCGATCTGGTCGTGCTCGACGTGATGCTGCCCGGTGTGGACGGCATCGAGCTGCTGCAGCGCATGAAGGCGTCTGCGGAGCTGCGCACCATCCCGGTCGTCATGGCCACGGCCAAGGGCGCGGAGTATGACAGGATCCGCGGCCTCGACCTCGGTGCAGACTACTATCTCGTCAAGCCCTTCGGCGTGATGGAGCTGGTGTCCTGCGTCAAGGCGGTGCTGCGCCGCTGCCGGCCGGACAAGGCCGCGCATCTGCTGCGCAGCGGCGGTCTCGTCGTCGACCTCGATGCACACACGGTCACGGTCGACGGCGCGCGCATCGCGCTCACATATAAAGAATTTGAACTCCTGCGCCTGTTTTTGTCCCATCCGGGCATGGCGTTCACGCGCGAGCAGCTCTTTCAGGAGGTCTGGGGCATGGACTTCTGCGGCGAGACCCGCACGGTCGATATGCACATCCGGACGCTCCGGCAGAAGCTCGGCCCCTACGGACGGCGGATCGAGACGGTGCGCAATGTTGGCTACCGCATGGAGGCAACGACATGACCAAGAAAATCTTTCAATCCATCCTCCTCGTGGCCGGCGCCGTGCTGCTGGCGAGCCTGCTGATCATCATGGGCTTTTTGTACGATTACTTCGGCGGCGTGGAGGAAAACCAGCTGCGCGACGAGCTGAGCCTTGCCGCCGCGGCCGTTGAGGACGGCGGCACGGACTACCTGTCCCAGCTGACGGCCGACCGTTACCGCCTGACGTGGATCGCGGCCGACGGCAGCGTCCTGTACGACACCAAGACCGACGCCGAGAGCCTCGAGAACCACGCCTCGCGCGCCGAGGTCAGTCAGGCGCTGACCACCGGCACCGGCGAGAGCACGCGCTATTCCTCGACGCTCATGGAAAAGACCATGTACTATGCCCAGCTTCTCGATGACGGCACGGTGCTGCGCATCTCCATCAGCCGCGCGACGGTCGGCATGATCGCCGTCGGCATGATCCAGCCGCTGCTGATCGTGCTCATCGTGGCGCTCATTCTCTCCGGCCTGCTGGCCAGACGGCTGTCGCGGCGCATTGTCGACCCGCTCAACAGCCTCGACCTCGAGCGCCCGCTCGACAACGATGCCTATGAGGAGCTCTCCCCGCTGCTCAAGCGCATCCACCGCCAGCATGTCGAGATCCAGACGCAGCTGCGCGAGCTGCGCGAAAAGACCGACGAATTCACGCAGATCACCGGCAGCATGCGCGAGGGCCTTGTCCTGCTCGACGAGCACGACAGCATCCTGAGCATCAACGCCGCGGCGCAGGCGCTCTTCGGTGCGGACGCGCAGTGCGTGGGCCGGGACTTTCTCACCATCGAGCGCAGTCACGAGATCAGCGCCGCCATCCAGGCCGCCGTCGCGGACGGCCACAGTGAGGTGCGCGCCGAGCGCGCAGGCCGTGTGTATCAGTTCGACATCAGCCGCATCGCGTCCGACGGGAAACCGATCGGCACGGTCATCCTCGCCTTTGACATCACGGAGCAGGAGTTTGCAGAGCGCAACCGCCGGGAGTTTACGGCGAACGTCTCGCACGAGCTCAAGACGCCGCTGCAGGGCATCATCGGCAGCGCCGAGCTGATCGAAAACGGCATGGTCAAGCCAGACGACCTGCCGCGCTTCGTCGGCCACATTCACGCCGAGGCCGCGCGACTCGTCACACTCATCGACGACATCATCCGCCTGTCCCAGCTCGACGAGGGCGACGCCATGCCGACGGAACCGGTCGACCTGCTCGCCGTGTCGCAGGAGGCGGCGGAGAACCTGCAAGACGCTGCGGCCGCGCGCGGCGTCACGGTCGGCGTCACGGGCCAGCCGGCCGTCATTCCCGGCGTCCGCCGCCTGATCTACGAGATCGTCTATAACCTCTGCGACAACGCCATCAAGTATAACCGCGACGGCGGGCGCGTGGACGTGACGGTTGCCGCCGATGCCGACGGCAGCAGCATCACCATCGCCGATACCGGCATCGGCATCGCGCCGGAGCATCAGGGCCGCGTGTTCGAGCGCTTCTACCGCGTGGATAAGAGCCATTCCAAGGCGTCCGGCGGCACGGGCCTCGGCCTGTCGATCGTCAAGCACGCCGTGCAGTATCACCACGGCCGCATCGAGCTCGAGAGCACGCCCGGCACGGGCACGACCATCCGCGTCGTGTTCCCGAACGCGTGACCCAGCGGAGAAAATTTGAGCGGACTTCCGCAGTCGGAAGTCCGCTTTTTTCTGCCCCGCAGGGGTTGACACCCGCGCGGGGCAGTGCTATCATGCAGTTTAGATTAAACATATCTAACCGGTCGGCTTTTAAGGAGGTATTTCCATGTATCAGATCACACTGGGGATCGACGGCATGATGTGCGGCATGTGCGAGAGCCACATCAACGATGCGGTGCGCAATGCCTTCCCGGTCAAAAAGGTCACGTCTTCGCACAGCAAGGGCCAGACCGTTATCCTCTCCGAGACGGAGATCCCGGAGGCGGAGCTGAAGCCGGTCATCGCCAAGACGGGCTACGAGCTCACGGGCTACGCCTGCGCCCCGTATGAGAAAAAGGGCCTGTTCCACCGGCACTGAGCGTACCCCAATGCCAAGCGGCACGCGGCGGTCATCTGACCGCCGCGTGCCGCTGTTTTATTTGGGTTCGTAGCCGTGCTCCATGCAGTACACGCGCAGGATGGCCGCCTGCGTTTTCGCGTCCGGGATGCGCCCGGCCAGCACGTCGCGCGCAAGCTCCTCGAGCGGCACGGCCTGCAGGTTGAGAAATTCATCGTCGTCGAGCTGCTGCTCGCCGAAGGTCAGGCCGCGGGCAAGGTACATCCAGATCACTTCGTCCGAATACGCGGCGGCGGGGTAGAACGGGCCGAGCGGCAGGAGCTCGCGCGCCGTGATGCCGGTCTCCTCGCGCAGCTCGCGGCGCGCGGCGGCCTCGGGCGCCTCGTCGCGGCTGTCGCGCTTGCCGGCGGGGATCTCCGTGATGACCTCGTTCACCGGGTAGCGGAACTGCCGCTCAACGATCACGCGGCCGTCGTCCAGCAGCGGCACGATGCACACCGCACCCACGTGGCGCGACAGCTCGCGCGGCGCGGTGCCGCCGTTGGGCAGGCGCACGGTGTCGCGGTAGAAGTCGAGGATGCAGCCGCTGTAAATCTTTTCGGATGTGAGTTTCGTTTCGGTCAGGTTGTCCATAGTGCGCCTCCTTACAGGCCGAGGAGCTGCAGCGTGCGCGCGTCAGGCTGCCCGCCGAAGAATTTCTCGAGCACGGCGGCAAACACCGGCTCGTCCGGCGCGGCGGCCGCGAAGAGTGTCATGCTCGAGCGCAGCTTCAGGTCGTCCGGAAAGCCGAACACGGCCGTGGGATCACTCTCGTCGAGCGCCAGCAGGGCACTGCTGATCTCCAGCAGATGCGCGCGCAGTGTCGGCTCGCGCAGGTAGGCCCGCGCCTCGTCGAGCCCGGAGATGGCGTAGTACTGCGATGTGCTGCTCATGCCCAGCCCCGCGACCTGCGGGAAGATGTACCAGATCCAGTGGCTGCGCTTGCGGCCGTTTTGGATCTCGCGCAGGGCGGCGGCATAGTCCCGGCTCTGTGCGGTGAGAAAGCGGTTGAGATCATACATGGCGGAAACCTCCTCAGAAGCGGAAATAGATGAACGGATTGAACGTCGCGCTCACGGAAAAGACGATGCACACGGCCAGCAGCGCCAGACACACGACGTTGCGCACGATCTCGGCGCCGCAGCTCTCGCCGAGGTGCACGCGCCGGCAGACGGGCGTGGAGAATACGAGCGCGGGCAGCATCCACAGCAGCGGCGGCACGATGCTCACATCCGCGCCGATGGACTGTGCCAGCTGCACGTGCGTGAAGCTGAACATCCGCGCGAGCGCGCAGCGCATCTGCACAAAGTCCGTGAGGTTGAACATCACCCAGCCGATGCACACGATCATCATGCACAGCAGCCAGCGCAGCGCCTTCGGCAGGCGCTCGAGATACTTGCCCAGCCAGAGCTTTTCGACCAGCAGCAGCACGCCGTAGTACAGGCCCCAGAGCAGGAAGTTCCAGTCCGCGCCGTGCCACAGGCCGGTCAGGCCCCAGACGATGAGAATGTTGCGCACCCACTTTCCCCGGGAAACGCGGTTGCCGCCGAGCGGGATATACACATAGTCGCGAAACCAGGTGGACAGCGAGATGTGCCACCGCCGCCAGAACTCCGTGACCGACAGGGAGATATACGGGTAGTTGAAGTTTTCAAGGAAGTGGAAGCCGAACATCCGGCCGAGGCCGATGGCCATGTCGCTGTAGCCGGAGAAGTCAAAATAGATCTGCAGCGTGTAGGCGATGGCGGCCAGCCAGTACATGAGCGAGCCGTAATTGGCGGGGTCGCCGTTGTAGACGATGGTGGCCACCTGCGCGACCTGATTGGCCAGCAGCAGCTTTTTGGCCAGACCCACGACAAAGCGCCGGAAGCCCTGCGCGAGATCGTCCATGGTCACTTGGCGCTCCCGGATCTCCTGCTCGACGGTCTCATAGCGCACGATGGGGCCGGCGATGAGCTGCGGGAAGAAGCTGACGTACATCAGCAGGTAGAAAAAGTTGCGCTGCAGGGCGATCTTGCCGCGGTAGAGGTCGATGACGTACGACAGGATCTGAAACGTGTAAAAGCTGATGCCGATCGGCAGTGCGATGCCGGGGTCCGGCAGACCGAGGAACGAGAACGTCCGGCACAGGAAGTTGAGGTATTTGAACACGACGAGATTGCCGAGGATGACGGCGATCGCCGCGATCAGCGCGGCCTTTTTCGCGCGCGGCCGCGCCGCGAAATGCACGATGGCGAAGCCGCTGCCGTAGGCCGCGAGCGTCACGAGCACCATGAGCACGACCATCTTCGGCTCGCCCCAGGCGTAGAAGATCAGCGACGCGATGAGCAGCAGCGCGTTTTGCACCGGCTTTGCGCGGACGAGCACGCACAGGCCTGCCAGCGGCAGAAAGAAAAACAGGAATGTCTGACTGCTGAATACCATGGCTCAGTCCTCCAGGATGGTCTCGTCCGTTGTGAAAAATGTCGTGTTGCCGACGAGAAGCACCTTTGTGATCTCGTGCGCGCGCAGGTATTCCGCCATCCGGAACGGCTGCCCCATGTCGGTTTCATAGCTGCGTATGTCGACGCTGTAGACCCGGTCGAAGTGCGATGCTATGAGCTTGAGGATGGCATTGTCGTAGGAGTCGCCGATCATCAGCAGGTTTCCGCGCCCGGTCGTACCGGTGTCGAGGATGACCTCACCGTTGTCCCAGCCGTAGATGCCGCCGTAGCTGACGCTCTCGAGCCGGCCGCTGAGCGCGTCGTCCTGCCGGCCGTAATCGTCCGCCGGTTCTCCTGCGATCGTTAAGGACATGTTCGGAAATGCAAAGCGGTAGGCATCGATCGGCTCGAAAAACTGTTCCTGCGCGCCGATGGCCAGCGCCTTGGAGCCGGAGAAGCGGTCGGACACGCGCACGGTTTCCAGCGGCTCGAGCAGATCCGTGCAGCCGAGCATGGCGGCGATCTCCCGATAGCCGCGGTAGGAACCGACGTTGCACCAGTGATGATCGGTCTGGTAGAAGTCGCGTTCATATGTCGTCAGATCGTTTATGGCGAATTTCTGCATCTGCGCCGCCGGCAGGTTCAACCGGCTGCTCAGGTATTCAAACGCACCGTTGTTTTCTCCGGCCGGAAAGTTGTTGTTCGTGTCGCCCTCGACCATGTAGATGTAAAACGATACGTCCGGATGCGCGGCGATCAGTGCATTGAGATTTTCGCTGTGCCGCGTGAGCCCCGGTGTCACCACGTCGGGACTGCGGTAGGTGTAGGCCAGATATTTCCCGCCGTAGACGAGAAACTGGTCGTACTGGACCGGCACGTTCGGATACCGGCGCGACAGGCGCATCATGGAGTCGTACCGGATCTTGTTCTGCGCGTCATTGAAGGCCTTTTTCATCGTCTGCGCCAGCGGGATCTGATCGCTGAGCGCGGTCTCCATGGCATCCTGGAACGAACCGTCGAGCCAGCTTTCTGCCGTCAGCGGAGCGACGGTGTTGGCCGGGCGGTTTTCGTAGTAGTTGACGTCCTTCGGGTGCAGCAGTGTACGCCCGAGCCCGGTCAGCAGCACGGCGGCAGCACAGCAGAGCATGACCGCGTTGCACAGGTTCCGGGCGCGTTTGCTTTTGTCGGCGTGTTTCACGTGCGGTTTCTCCTGAGTTTGAAAATTTGCAAAAACTTCTTTTGATTATGACCTCTGCGCCCCGGATTGTCAAGCACCGCGGCGCTCAGATTTGGTTTTACAATCCGCGCCGGCTGCGTTACAATGGTCCTGCTGAGAAAGGAGCATTCCCATGAGTATGACACTGGAAACCATTCGGGCGGCGCATGCGCGCATTGCCCCTTATATTGTGCCCACGCCGCTGCTGCGTCTGCCGGCGCTCGATGACGCCCTCGGCTGTGAGGTGTACGTCAAGGCCGAGTGCATGCAGCGCACGGGCGCGTTCAAGCTGCGCGGCGCGATGAACAAGATCCTCGCCCTGACGGATGCCGAGCGTGCCAGCGGCTTTGTCGCGGCCTCGTCCGGCAACCATGGCCGCGCGGTGGCTTATGCCGCGCAGCGCTTCGGCACGCACGCCTGCATCGTCATGCCGGAGACGGCTCCGGCCGTCAAGCAGGCGGCCATCCGCGCGCTGGGCGCGGAGCTCGTGCTGTGCGATGCGTCCGAGCGGTTCGCGGTCGCGGCGCGGCTCTGTGCCGAGCGGGGCGCGACGATGGTGCCGCCGTTCAATGACGAGCTGGTCATGGCGGGGCAGGGCACCGTCGGGCTCGAGATCATGGCCCAGTGCCCGGAGATCGACGCGGTCGTCGTCCCGGTCAGCGGCGGCGGACTCATCGGCGGCGTGTCCACGGCCGTCAAGGCGCTCGCGCCGCACGTGCGCGTGTTCGGCGCGGAGCCGGCCGCGCTCCCGCGCTATACGGCGAGCCTGCGCGCCGGGCATCCGGTGCGGGTGGAGCAGAAGCGCTCGATTGCGGACGCGCTCGTTGCGCAGACGCCGGGGGATGTGTGCTTCCCATACGTGGCGGCGCACACCGACGGCTTTGCGGATGTGGCGGATGATGATATCCTCCGCGGCATGAAGCTGCTGCTCCTGGAGGGCAAGCTGCTGTGCGAGCCGTCGTCCGCCATCGGCATCGGTGCCGCGCTGCGCAGCCAGCTCCCGGTGCGCAGGGGGGACAAGGTCTGCTTTGTCATCAGCGGCGGCAGCGTCGCGCTCGAGCAGCTGCACCAGCTCGAGGACGTTGCGCTCTGACAGAGAGAAAATATCCGCCCCGGCGCACCTTCCGTCAGAAAGGCGCGCCGAGGCGGATGCTGTCTCGGGCCGTTATTTGCTGCTTGCGAGCGCCTGATCGATGAGCTCGTTGAGCTTCTTTGCCTGATCGGGTGCGGTGATCGCGCCGACGATCGGCTGGCCGACGATGTTGCCGTTCTTGTCGACGACGTACGTGGTCGGGAACGAGTACAGACCGGCGGTGAACTTACCGGCCTCGCTGTCGGAGGCGAACCAGAGGTTGGAGTAGGTCACGCCCTTTTTCGCCAGAATGTCCTTCGCCTCGGCGATGGCGGTCTTGTCGCCGTCGAGCGTGAAGGAGTTGATGCCGACGACCGCGCCGCTCTTCGCGGCGAGGTCCTTGTTGAGCGCCTCAAGGTCGGCCAGCTCACCGACGCACGGGTTGCAGGTGGTGAACCAGAAGTTCACGACCGTGACGCTGTTGCCGGCAAAGAGCTTGCTGCTGTCGACGTCATTGCCGTTGAGGTCCTTACCCTGAAAGCTCGGGAATTTCATCAGGTCGCTGCCGGAGGCGGTCATGCCGGCCTCCTCCGCGCTCACGCTGTCACCTGTGCCGGGCGTCGTGCCGCAGCCGGGATACTTCTGCTCGAGGATGGTGAGCTTGCCCTCGATCTCCTTGATCTGTTCGGCGCCGGCCTTGAGCGTCTTGAGCTCGTCGGCCGAGAAGCCGTCCTTCGCGCTCTCGATCGTGGCGAGCAGGAAGTCGCCGTAGTTCGTGCCGTCCTCGATCATGGTGCTGTTTTTGTTGGCAGACAGAAACACCTTGTTCCAGAGGTCGGAGTTTGCGGCGAGAATGTCGTTTTCCTTCTGCATGAGCTGCTGATAGAGCTTGGCTGCTTCGTCGGCGCTGTTCGGCTCGGTCGCGATCAGGGTCGCGATGTCGGTGCTGCCGTCCGCCTTGTCCTTGCCTTTGCCCGACGAGCACGCCGCGAGACTGAACACCATCGCGAGCGCGAGCAGGAGCGTCACGAGCTTGGTCATTTTTTTCGTCTTCATCATGATTCCTCCGTTTGATTTTGATGGTTGCTTACTTGTTTCGGATTCGTGTTTCCGTTCAGGCCGAAGCCATAGCGGAAGCGGATGGCCTCCGTGGGGCAGGCGCGGATGCACTTGCCGCAGCGGATGCACTCCGTGTCGTTGGGGGACTTGGTGATGTCCACGTCCATCTGGCAGGTGCGCGCGCATTTGCCGCAGGAGACGCACTTGCCCGTGTCAACCTGAATGCCGAGCAGGGAGACCTTGTTCATCAGCGCGTAAAACGCACCGAGCGGGCAGATCCACTTGCAGAACGGGCGGAAAAACAGCACGCTCAAAACGACGACCGCGATCAGAATGATCAGCTTGCGCGTAAACAGCACGCCCAGCGCCGCGCGGATGCTCTCGTTTGCGGCGGCAAGCGGGATCGCGCCCTCGAGTACGCCCTGCGGGCAGATATACTTGCAGAAAAACGGGTCGCCCATGCCCACGTCGTTGACGATGAGCGCCGGCAGCAGCACCACGGCCAGCAGCAGGATGACGTATTTCAAATAGGTCAGCGGCCTGAGCTTTTTCGTCGACAGCTTTTTGCCCGGGATCTTATGCAGCAGCTCCTGCAGCCAGCCGAACGGGCACAAAAAGCCGCAGATGAACCGCCCGAGCAGCACGCCGAGCAGGATCAGGATGCCGGTGATATAATACGAAAAGCGGAATTTGGACGAGCCGACCACCGCCTGAAACGCCCCGATCGGGCACGCGCCCGATGCCGCCGGGCAGGAATAGCAGTTCAGACCGGGTACGCAGACGCTCTTGCCCTTGCCCTGATAGATGCCGCCCTTGAAGAAGTTCGGCAGGTGGATGTTGGTCAGCAGCGTCGCCGCCGCCTGGATCCAGCCGCGAAACCGGCTCAGAAGCAGGGAAACAGACTGTTTTTTCTTATCCAATGCCGACACACTCCAAGCACAGCCGGATCGCCTTGTTGAGCACAGTGCCGGCCTCGCCGCGCAGCGCGCCGAAGCACACCATGGCGATGCCCGCAGCAATCAGCAAGCCCTGCACAATGGCTTTTTTTGCACGAAACACTTGGATCACTCCCTTCTGTTTGCCATGATACCATGGCGCAGATAAAATCTTCGTTAAGAACGGAAACTTAACAGAGATTTTATGCCTTTGTGTTATCATATAATAAATAAAGTCGGACATTCGTAAATACGCACGAGGAGAATGGTATGCATATTTTGATTGTGGAAGATGAACGGGCGCTCTGCGACACGATCGCGCGCAGTCTGCGGCGGCTTGCCTACAGCGTGGACTGCTGCTATGACGGACAGAGCGCCGCGGAGATGCTCGCCGTCGAGCGCTTTGATCTGGTCGTGCTGGATCTGAACCTCCCCGGCGAGGATGGTATGACGGTGCTCCGGACGCTGCGCGAGCGTGACCGCGACACCAAGGTGCTGATCCTGTCGGCGCGCTGCGAGGTCGCCGATAAGGTGGCGGGGCTCGATGCGGGCGCGAACGACTATCTCACCAAGCCCTTTCACCTCGATGAGCTCGCGGCGCGCATCCGCAGCCTGACGCTGCGCCGCTTTACGCAGGGCGACGTGGTCCTGACCTGCGCCGAGCTGTCGTTTGACACCAAGGCGCGCAAGGCGTCCGTGCGCGGCGAGGTACTGTCGCTCACGCGCAAGGAGACGGGCATCCTCGAATACCTGCTGCTGCATCAGGGGCGGCCGGTCAGTCAGGAGGAGCTGCTGGAGCACGTGTGGGACAGCGGGGCGGACGGCTTCGGCAACTCCATCCGCGTGCATATCTCCGCACTGCGGAAAAAGCTGCGCGCCGCCTTGGGCTATGACCCCATTCGCAACCGCATCGGCGAGGGCTATGTTATGGAGGCGCAGACATGAAGCGGCTATCTTTGCAGTGGCGTATCACGCTGATGACGGCGGCGCTGATCGGCGTGACGTGCGTGCTCATGAACTGCCTGATCGGCTATTCCGGCAAGCGGTACATGGACGCGATCGGCAGCGGCATCTCGTCTTACAGCGAGATCGAGTCCGGTGCGCCCGACGCCTTCGACCCGCAGAGCAAACAGCCGGATGACGAGCTGACGATCATCATCAGCGGCGCGCAGGCGGCCTTCGGCGTCACGAACTGGTACATCACGGCGGCGGTCACGCTCACCGGCGGCGTGCTCGCGTATTTTGTCAGCGGCCGCGCGCTGCGTCCGCTGCGCAGCTTTGCAGCGCAGGTGGAAAGTATTCAGCCGGGCAATCTGGCGCAGTGCAAGGTCAGCGAGGACGTGCTGCCGGAGTTTCAGCGCTTCAGCCGCTCGTTCAACGGCATGATCGACCGCCTGGACGCGGGCTTCACGGCGCAGCGGCAGTTTACGGGCAACGCTGCGCACGAGCTGCGCACGCCGCTTGCGCTGATGCAGGCGCAGCTTGAGCTGTTTTCCGCCGAGCACGCGGACGTCACGCCCGAAACGGCGGCGTTTTTGAGCCTGCTGCAGGAGCAGACGGAGCGTATGGCGCAGATGACGAAGATCCTGCTGGAGATGAGCGAACTGCGCACCGTGCCCTGTGACGACCGGGTCGAGCTCGCGCCCATGATCGAGGAGATCTTCACCGATCTCGCGCCGCTTGCAGAGAGTAAGTGCATCGCGCTGGAGGCCGACGGCGGCGCTGTGCTCACCGGCAGCGACCCGCTGCTGTACCGGCTGCTGTTTAACCTGACCGAAAACGCCATCCGCTACGGCCGGCCGGACGGGGCGGTGCACATCGCGGTCAGCGAGGCGGACGGGAATGTACAGATCCGCGTCCGTGACCACGGTCCCGGCATCCCGGAGGCATACCGGGAGAGCGTTTTCCAGCCGTTTTTCCGCGTGGACAAGTCGCGCAGCCGGGCGCATGGCGGTGTCGGGCTCGGTCTGTCGCTCGTGTGGGAGATCGCCGCGCTGCACGGTGGCACGGTGCAGATCGAGCGCAGCGGCGCGGACGGAACGGTCATGCTCGTGACGCTGCCGCGCGACGGCAAAGAAGCATAAAACAAAGGCGGCAGCCGGATAGCTCCGGCTGCCGCCCGTTTTTTGTTCGTGTCTTACCAGATGCCGAGCACGTGCTGCATCAGCAGGCTCATGCCCGCGATGCCGACCCAGCAGCAAAAGCCCATGATGAGCGGCTTGCCGCCGGTTTTGACGAGCTTGACGATGTTCGTGTTCAGGCCGACGGCGCACATGGCCATCACGATCAGGAACTTGCTGAGCGTCTTGAGCGGGGTGAACACGCTCGCCGACACGCCGGCGCTCACGCACACGGTCGTGATCACGGACGCGAGCAGGAAATAGAGGATGAACATCGGGAAGATCTTCTTGAAATCGACCTTCGTGCCGTTGGTCTTGGCGCGCTTCGTGCGCACGAAGGCGAGCACGAGCGTGATCGGGATGATGGCGAGCGTGCGTGTGAGCTTGACGGTCACGGCCTTGTCGAGCGTCTGGCTGCCGAGCCCGTAGAGCGAGTCCCACGTGGAGGCCGCGGCCGTGACGGACGACGTGTCGTTGATGGCCGTGCCGGCGAAGATGCCGAACGCCTCGCCGTTCGTGGTCGAGAAGCCGAGCAGTGCGCCGAGCGCGGGGAAGAAGATGGCCGCGAGCATATTGAAGAAGAAAATGACGGAGATCGCCTGCGCGACTTCCTCATCGTCCGCATCGATGACGGACGCGGTCGCCGCGACGGCCGAACCGCCGCAGATCGACGAGCCGACACCCACGAGCGTCGAGATCTTGCCCGGAATGTGCAGCAGCTTGTGCAGCAGCCACGCCACGACGAGCGACGTCGTGATCGTCACGAGGATGATCGGCAGCGACTGCTTGCCGGTCTGCCAGATGACGGACAGGTTCATGCCGAAGCCGAGCAGGATGACGGCGTACTGCAGCACCTTTTTCGACACGAACGAAATGCCGGGCTGCGCCGCGCTCTTGTCGTGCCAGAGCAGGGTGACGATCATGCCGGCGAGAATGCCGAACACCGGGCCGCCGACGATCGGAAACCGCTGCCCGAGCAGCCAGCAGGGCACGGCCATGACGAGGCACACGAGGATGCCTTTCCAGTTTTTCTGAATGAAGTTCATAGTGGGTCGAGGATTCCTTTCTCTCCATGCGTTGTTTGCAGAGAGCATCATATCATAACCGAACGATAAAGAAAAATGAATTCTATTTATCAAATGATAATTATATGTTATCATTGACCGAGAAATTTACGGAAAAGGGGGATAGCCATGCTGGATTTTCGCGTCGAGACCTTTCTGGCCGTGTGCCGGCACATGAATTTTACGAAGGCGGCGCGCGAGCTCAACATCACGCAGCCTGCGGTCTCGCACCACATCCACTATCTGGAGCAGGCTTACGGCACGGTGCTGTTCCAGCACAACGGCAAGCGCCTGCAGCTGACCGAGGCGGGGGAGATTCTGCGCCGCACGCTGCTGACGATGAAGCATGACGAGCAGCACCTGCAAAAGCGCATGCAGCAGGCCGCCTCCGGCACGCGCGACTATTCGTTCGGCGCGACGCTCTCGGTCGCGGAGTTCATGATCAACGAGGCGCTCGGGCGGTTTTTGCAGCTGCACCCGGACAGCCACATTCAGATGCAGGTGGCGGATACGAAGGTGCTGCTGAGCAAGCTCGATTCCGGCGAGCTGGATTTTGCAGTCGTCGAGGGCGATTTCCCGAAGGCAGAGTATGACTTCTTTGTGTTCGGCACAGAGGAATATGTCGCCGCCGGAGACCCGGAGAAGGCCGCGCGCTATCGCGGCCGGCGCCTGACGGACCTGCTGGTCGAGCCGCTGCTGCTGCGCGAAGAGGGCTCGGGCACGCGCGTGATCCTGGAGTACTACCTGAAGGAGCACGGCCTGGCGGCGGCGGATTTTGCCCGCACGGTCGAGATCGGCAACATCGGTGCGATCAAGACGCTGCTCAAAAGCGGCTACGGCGTGTCGTTTCTCTACCGCGCGGCCATCCGCCCGGAGGAGGCGGCGGGCACGCTCGGCGTGATCGAGCTGAGCGACTTTCGGCTGCGGCACGACATCATGTTTCTGTTCCCGAAAAACAGCAATTTCCGCGCCGATTACACGGCCATTTTCCGCGAGCTGCGCGCCTGCGCCGAAGAAACCGGCAGCGCGTGACCCCGCACTGCCGCAGCAAACAGCCACCGCAGCGTATGTAAACACCTCGCTTGCGCTGAAACATCCGGGATCGTTTTGAGGCAGGGCATGAGCAGCGTTTGCTCATGCCCTGCCTCTGGAAATCAATCGTACTTCCACCCCTCAAATCCGGCATTGCCGGGATGGCCGAAAACCTTCGTCATGTGACCGTTGTCATCGTGGTAGAGGTCATAGGTGTCGTGTCCCTTTGCGGCGGAGGAAGGGAACATCAGCTGGACATGGTCTCCGTGATTCTTCATGATGCTGTAATCGTCCCAGGTGATGTCGCCTCCGTAACGAATCCATTCCTGCAGCGTCGGGAAATACTCCCGGGGGTTGAAATTGGCCATTGTTTTTCCTCACTTAATATTTGCTGGTCGGTTTGCACTTTTTGTATCGGAGAATTGCGGCTTCCCACGACTACAGCAGCAATCGTCCGTCATTGCGGCTGTAGTTTCGGCCGGTCGCCATCCGGCTCTCATTCGGGCGGGAGAAGATCGTGAACAATGCGCCATTCAGGTTATGAAGCAAAGCCGACCGTCCTCTTCGCTGTACCGAGAATTGCCTGCTCGGCTTTGGCAAACATACTTTCCGTTACGGGAACAGGGGAGTTGTCCTCCTGAACCAACGCGACATCGAGGGCGTTTTCAAGCACGGCTTCAATCATCTGCTGATGCTTTCGCAAGGAGGTGATATTTCGGCCGACGAGGCGATCGATCGATTTGAACATCAGCTCGTAGTTGAAATCAATGATGCTGTACAGGTCACTCGACAGCATTTCCTCGGCATATTTCTTGCTGATGGATTTGATGCGAGAAGCATTGGCCTCAGGAAACGAAATGATCATGCAGCGGTCTGCCAGAATGGGGTTGATCTTCTGGAGATCGTTTGCGGTAAAAAACATGGGGCAGTGTTCCAACCCGACAAGCGTCGTCTCAAGGTAATTATCGAAAACGTCGGTGTTGGATTCATCCGTAATGGAAAGCAGTTCGTCGTCGATACTGGCACGATTGCGATCATGGGTAACCTTATCGATCTCGTCGAAAATGTAGGCGACAAGCAGAGAGTTCGAGCGGAGCCGTGCTTTTGCGATACGCCCGACGTCAGAAGACAGATAGGTTCCGCAGTCTCCTGTCATTCCGTGGCCGCCATCGGTCTGGGGAACCTTGATGACTTCCGTGGGGATCTGAAGCGCCTCTTCCACCAGCATGCGTACGGCGGTCGTCTTGCCGCAGCCTTTTTCGCCGACAAAGATGATCGGCCGCATGTGGCCCGTTTCGATGTACGTGACGAGTGCGGGGACGACCCTGCTGATGATCTCATCAGGGATGTCGTGGCTGAGGCAGAAAGACTTCAAGTGCCTGTATAGCTGCTTCGGGTCCACAGATTCGCGGAAAAACCGGGGCACCTCGAGCTTCATTTTCTTGAGCGCGCGCAAATACCGCACCTGCTTTTTGTCAACATGATGGGCCGTGGAGATATCGTCCAGCTGCGCCTCCAGCTCCTTCAGGTGAGACAATCCTTCACTGTTAAGGCCGGAAAGCGGCTTATCGATCCAGCGGCAAGGAGTCCCTTTGTGCGTCGTCGGATTCTTTCCGTTTTTGTTGTTTTGCAAGCCAAGCAGCGCCATGATTTCACGATCGCTGAGGCTCAGCACCAGCTTTTTCACTTCACTGAGTTCTGCCATACGAACACCTCCATATAGCTGCAAATGATTGCGGTGTTTCCCGGCGGATTGCGGCATTTGCAATCCGCCGGGGTGATCGTTACATACAGCGGCTTATTCCGCTTTGACGAACTTGAGCATCTTCGTACGCATTTTGATCGTGTGAGCGTGGCGCATGAGTTCGGGGAATTCACTGAGAAGGAGGGCGTATTCCTCTTTCAGGCCTTCCAGCTCGTCCTTGGTAACAGGTTCGCCGGAATACTCCTTCTTATGAAGCAGGTAATCTTTTGCGAGGGCGCGGATGTAGTAAAGATAAGGGACGTTGATCGTGGGCTGGACTTCGGCAGATGCGGCGATTCCGTAATTGGCGGTTGCCAACACGTCCGCAAAAAGGCCGCGATCCATCTGCATGTCTGCCAACCGCAGGGCACACTGGCTCGCGTTGGCATACGTGCGGATCGCCTCCTTGAGGACGTTCATGCTGCTTTCGGCGTTGCCAAGCGCCTCTTCCAGCTCACTCTCGGCCATGCTTGCCTTTTCCTCATAGGGGAGGTACTTCTTGTAATGGGCAATGATGTGTCTGCATTCGTCCTCGTTCGCGATCGGGTCTTTTTTGAGAAGATAGTCGAACGAGAACGTGAATGCACGCCAATTCCAGCGCTGGAAGGGAACGTATTCCTTCAAAATGGAGTAATGAGCAGCAGCGGTCCGCATATCTCCGGCTTCGGAGCTGTACTTGATCGTGTCTGCAAGAAGGTCCACATTGCGGGGGAATTTCTTAAGCCCTTCCATGCAGATTCCCGCTGCCTCGCGTTTTTTGCCGCGGCGAGCGCGATCGACCGCCTTGTTGTGGTAATCATCCGAATCCATGTCGCTCTCGTCCGCGTCGTCTTCATCGTCCGAGTCAGACATCATTTCCCGCATACGCGAGAGCAGTTCGAGGATGTTGCCGCTGGACGTCTCGTCTTTGGAAGACGCATCGTCGATTTCAGGCATGTCGATGATTTCTTCCGCATCGTTATCCGCGGGGGTGCCGGCAGTGTCATCATTGCCAAGGAAGGTTCCTTCAAAAATAGAGTCGTTCATAACAATTCTCCTTTTCTTTGATTGGCCGGGTGTCGGCCTGTCTTAGGTTTTGTGTTCCTGTGATGCTATACTATACCATTTTTAGAACGCCACCGTTTTTTACTTGGACAGCCTCTCGGATCACACGTGCGTCGATCGGTTTTTCCCCCGCTTACCTGGCGCCTCGGGTTCTGACACGGCATAAAGAACAGCGGCCCAAAGCCGCCAAACGCAACGAAAAGCCACCGCAGCGCCCGACCGGGCGCTGCGGTGGCTGTTTGCAGATGGTAACAAGCTATCCGTGATACCAGCGCTGTATTGTTTTTGCACTCGCATACGAATCTATCATACGCAGTAGATATGTTTTTCCGTCATTTGCATATAGTTTCAGACGATAGTCATTGCCTCTGCCTGTTCGCACGGTCACGATGGAAACACGTCGGATGTACTGCCTGCAAAACGCGGATTTCCCCGAAAAGATCAGCCAATCATCCGACAAAAATGTGTTGGACCCCGGGTACAATGCAGCGACATTCGTGTCGCTGAATTTCACATGAAAAAGACGCTCCTGATACCGGATGATCTGCCGGAAGCGGAAAGTCAGAAGGATGTCCAGAAGGTACCACACCAAAGCGGGCGCGTAGGTCCAGAGCGCGAAGGGAGGAGCATAAACAGCGGTTTTGCACCATAGGAGTATGAAAAAGGATAGCTCATAATAAAGCGTAGCAACGCCGAATATGACGAGAAATCTCGTCTTCAGAAATCGTACAATGTACCGCTTCATTTACGAACTCCTGACCAGTGCTGCGTCGGCCGGGCCGCCGGCGATCGGAAACCGCTGCCCGAGCAGCCGGCAGGGCACGGCCATGATGAGGCACACGAGGATGCCTTTCCGGTTTTTCCGGATGAAGTTCATAGTGGATTCCTGCTCTTTCTCTTCGGGTACTGTCTACCTGGATTCGGGCGGGGTGTCCTTCCAGTGCGCATGGATATATTTCCGTGACCAGTCCGGGTCGCAATCACGACCGCATTCCTCCATCTGGCACCCGTGGTACAGGTCGTCCGCCATTTCGAGGATCACGTCCCGCAGCTCCAGATCCCGCTTCCATTTCTCGTCGATCGCATCATAGCCGAGCAGTGCTCCGAGAATGTTGCCCGTGACGGCACCTGTGGAGTCGCTGTCGCCGCAGTGATTTACGGCGGCGATGATGCCGGCGGAGAAATCATCCGGATGCCGCAGTGCACAGTAGATGGCGATGGCGAGTGTTTCTTCCGCGACCCAGCCCTCACCAAGCCTGTGGATGTTTTCAAGATCCGGCGCCTGATTGCCTGCCAGCCGGACGGCAAGATCGATGAGATCCGTCAACTCGCCCAGATGCGCGTCGCCAGGGAACAGGCTGCCGACCGTGTCGCGCGCCTCGCACACGATCTCCTGCAGTGTTTGGTCTTTTTCCGGGTAGACGATGCGGTGCAGGATGTGGACCAGCGCGGCGGCGGGCATGTATCCAAGCGAGTGCCCGTGCGTGATGGCGGCAATTTCCGCCCCCTCCCGATCCAGCTCCTGTATGGACAGGTTATATTCTCGCAGCCCCAGCGGAGCGACGCGCATGATGCCGCCGCAGCCTTTGCTGTGGTTTTGCGGGTGGTCGATGTAACTGCTCAGCGGGCCGTCCGCGTTCTTTTTTTGCTGCGTGAGCGCAGACAGGCAGGTGTTGCCGGGCGCTCTGCGGCGGTACAGCTCCGGGATCTCCAGCAGCCAGGAGATGCCGCCGGCGGTGCTTCGCTCCGAGAAGGATGCCTGCTGTGTAAACAGCCAGTCCTGATAGGATCGGCTGACATAGCAGTGGGGAGCGCTGCCAATGCCGCTTGTGGCCATGCGCGTTTCGCCGTAAAGGATGCCGTTGGCCGTGAACAGCGTCATCTGCGTGTCATCGGAAATGAGCGCTTTCCCACGGACGGGATCCAGTTCGTATTCCTGTATGCCGTCGTCCCCGCAGCGGGCCCACAGCGTGTGCTCACTGAAAAATTCGACCGGATAGCCGAGCGCGTCGCCCGCTGCGCCGCCGATCAGGCAGCCGCGGATCCGGTCCTGCACCGGCAGGACCGGGATGGTCTGATCCTTTGTCATGGCATATCCACTCCTATCTGCGCTGCGCGTTATGCGTAGTTTCGCAGCAGCTGTTTGTAGAAATCGACCGCGATGGGGAGCTTGTCGATGCTGATGTTCTCGTTTTCTCCGTGCACGGATGCGTACTGCTGGTCGTCGATGTCGATGGGCGCGAAGCGGATCACGGCGTCGGAGAGGTCTGTGAAGCGTCTCGCGTCCGCGCCCTTGAACAGGCTCACGATCAGCGGGCTCACATAGCCGAGTGCGCTGCCCGTCACGAAGAAGAACGAGCTGACCGTGTAGGCGTTGACTCTCAGCGGACCGTCCTGGATCAGCTCGGGAATGAGCGCGTTGTGCGGGATCATGTAGAGCGTGAAGAAGAAGTAGTACCCCCACATGAACGCCGCGATCCACACGGCGTTGAGCCCGCTGACCTTGCCGAGCGGGACAAAGAACATGAGCAGCGCACACAGACCGAACGGGATGGCGGCCTTTTTCATCAGCGGGATCCGGCGGCCATCGGGGTGCTTGCTCTTGTCGGAGCAGGATGCGATGAGCGGGTCGGTGACGGCGTCAATGATGTGACCGATGGCCTTGATCAGCCCGATAATCGTGAGAATCCCCAATACGATCCTCCCTTGCGGGATGAGATTGGGGATTCCCGATTCTTTGGACGGCTGATAAAAATAGATGAGGTAGTTGTTGAGCATGGTCGTAAACAGACCCACGGCAAACTGCGGCAGGCACAGTCTTACGATCAGCGACGTATCTATTTTTTCATGTCACCTCGAGATTTACTTGTTCGACTTGATATATCTCAGCGCGCAGATGTCATCGCCCTTCGCAATGGCCTTGGGCAGCTCAAGGCGTGCGTCAAAGCAGCTGCCGATGCCGTGGTCGCCGCACATGGCGATGTCGCACAGTCTGGCGATCTCCTCGTCGCTGCAGCCGGCCTTCTGCCAGGCCTTGACCAGCGGGCAGTAGTGGAAATCGAGATAGAGCGTGTCGTCTGTATTTTCGACGAGATCCATCTCGAACACCCATCTGGCCGCGCGGGTGAACAGCGTCTTTCTCAGACCCTTGAGGCTCTTGGTGCCGCTCTTTTTCTGCAGGTCAGTGCCCTGCGAAATGCCGCATCTCGTGATAGCCGCCGAGGCAAACTCCTCCGGATCCAGACCGCGCTTTTCGGCCTCGTCCACCAGCAGATACAGCCAGAATGCGCGGTGCTCCAGCAGCTCGCGGATCTTGACGATGAGCTTGTTCTTGATTCTCGCCTCGTTGACGATCTTAGACATGATTTCTTCCTCCTGTTATGTTTCATTACCATTTGCACGCGCTTTTGCGCGTTAGCACCGAGTGTATCACATTTCCAGCTGCTTGTCCATGCAGAGCACGAAAATCGTTCATTTTTTGACGAAAGCAGAAGAAAACCGGGCGCTCAGAGGATCTCCGGGCGCCCGGGAGTGTGGTTTCGCGGCCGCGGCTGCGCGCGCTGCGTTATTTGCTTCTCGTCAGCCGCACGACGCATTCAATATGCTCCGTGTGCGGGAACATGTCCACCGGTTGGATGCGCATGACGCGGTAGCCGTGCCGGGTGAGGTAGCCCAGGTCGCGCGCGAGCGTCTCCGGATTGCACGACACGTACACCACCCGCTCCGGCCCGACGGCCGTGATGGCGGAGAGAAAGCGCTCGTCACTGCCGGCGCGCGGTGGATCGAGGATGATGACGTCGGCGTGCTCGCCGGCCTTGGCCATGCCCTGCAGGAAGTCGCTCGCGTCGGCGGTGTAGAAGCGGACGTTGTCCGCGCGGTTCGCCTTCGCGTTGCTGATCGCGTCGCGCACGGCGTCGCGGTTGTTCTCCACGCCGATCACGCGTGCGGCATTCCGGCTCGCGAAGATGCCGATCGTGCCGGTGCCGCAGTAGGCATCCACGACGGTCTCTTTGCCGGTCAGCCCGGCATAGTCGAGTGCCGTGCGGTAGAGCACCTCCGTCTGCACGGGGTTGATCTGGTAAAACGCGCGCGGCGAGATGCGGAACGTGAAGTCCCCGAGCTGCTCGCGGATATAGCCCGGGCCATAGAGCACCTCGCTGTGGGGGCCGAGCACGAGGCTCGTCTGCCCGGCGTTGATGTTCTGCACGATGGTCGTGATGTCCGGGTGCCGCTGCAGCAGCGCGCGCACGAAGTTGCGCTTGCCGGGCAGCATGCCGTGCGCCGTCACGAGCACGACGAGGATCTCCCCGCTGCGCCAGCCGCGCCGTACGAGCACGTGCCGCAGCGTGCCGCGGCCGGTGTCCTCATCGTAGGGGCGGATCTTGAAGCTCTTGAGCAGCTTGCGGATTGTGACGATGATCTGGTCGGCGACCGTGTCCTCGATCATGCAGTCGCTGACCGGCACAATCCGGTGTGAGGCTGATTGGTACACGCCTGAGATGATCTGCCCCTGCCGGTTGACGCCGAAGGCGGCCTGCACCTTGTTGCGGTAGTGGTAGGGATCTTCCATGCCGATGATCTCCTCCACGTGGCCGAAGCGGCCGAGCAGGCGGATGGCCGTCGCCTGTTTGAGATGCAGCTGCTCGTCATACGACAGGTTCTGCAGCTGACAGCCGCCGCATTTTTTTGCGAGCGGGCATGCGCGCGCTGGGGTGTTTGCCATGGTCATGACCTCCGGTCTTGCGAACTCTTTTCTTTATCCTAGCACATCATTCGTCGCTTTTCCACACGGTTTTTGCGCGCGGCAGGTTCCACTCGAAGTGCGCCGCGGCGCAGCGGATCACAACGACGACGACTACGCCGGTCAGGATCGCGCCCGGCCCCTGCCAGACCTGCCGCAGGAGCAGATAGAGGATCCCGCCCGCGATGGACGCGCTGGCGTAGATGTGCTTGCGCAGGATGTAGGGCATATCTCCGGCGAGCACATCGCGCAGCACGCCGCCGCCCGTGCCGGTCAGCAGGCCGACAAACACCAGCAGCAACGGGTCCGTGCAGCCGGCGAGGGTGATGGCGGTGTTCATACCCGTGATTGTGAAGATGCCGAGCCCGGCCGCGTCCATGATGAGCATGAGCGCGTCGAACACACGCTTGCTGCGGCCGATGGTGCGCCGCACGAACGGGAAAAACAGCACGACCGACACACCCAGCGCGACGAGCAGATAGATCGGGTCCTGAAACGCGCGCGGCGGAGTCAGGCCCACGACAAGATCGCGCAGGATGCCGCCGCCGACGGCCGTTGTGATGCCCAGCAGCCCCACGCCGAAGATGTCCATGTGCTTTTCGATGCCGAGCACCGCGCCGCTGACGGCGAACGCGACCGTCCCGGCCAGTTCAAGCAGAAAGAGAAAGGTTTCCATCGTCATGACCTCCAAAAAAAGAGTACACCCCTGTTGTGGTGCAGGTGTGTACTCTGTCCTTTTACCTGAAAGATTGGCCGGGCGGCCTTGCTTCTTCGGTGCGGAATCGTCTCTCCAGAGCTCCGTCAGCCGCCGGTCCTTTTGCCTGAGAGTGTCACTCCTTCGGCGGCCGCAGCGCTCTCCCGGCAGCATCTTACGGCGTATATCTGCCGACAGTATAGCAGATGCGGCGAAATTTGCAATGCCGAATTTTTTCGTGTACACTGTTTGCAGAAAAGAACGGGAGGGATGCGCATGAAACGCATGCTGTGGCTTTTCCTGTGTCTGGCGGTGCTGCTGACGGCCTGCGGGCAAAAACCGGCGGCCGACTCCGCCGTCGCGGCGGCGCAGCTGTATCAGCCGCTTGTGCAGGCGGTCGGCGATGGCACGGACACGGGCGTCGACCTCACGGACGCGCAGATCGCGCAGGCGGTGGCGCAGCTCTCGGCGGCCGGCCTCACGGCCGTGCACGTGGACGCGGCTGACCCGGTCACGCACCCGGAAGTGGTGACCGCCTTCTGGGATGCGCGCACGGCGGGGGAGACGGCCGCGATCACGTTCTATGAGGTCTGCCGCGACGGCGGGCTGCTGTGCCACACGCTGCGGTATGCGGACGGAGCCGATACCGTCACGCGCACGCGTGTCGTCTGGCGCGGCGGGGCGTTCTCCGTGAGCTATGCCGATACCTACGCCGTCACGTCCCTGACGCTCGACGGCGGGCGGCTGACCTACGTCTATGACATGCCCGATAACCCGCCGGGCACCGATCACGACGGCCACATCGACACGCAGGAGACATTCACCGTTGGATAAGGAAGCGGCTGCACGCCCCGTTCGGGGCGCGCAGCCGCTTTCCTATCTTATGCGCGGCGGACGCCGGATGCTGCTGCGGTGTGCAGCAGCGCGGCCTGCGCCAGCAGCTCCATGCCGTCGGCCGCCTGCGGGTAGCGCGCGGCAAGGCCGAAGTGCGCGAACGCGGCGCACAGCTGCGCACTGTCGAGCACGACGCTGTCGCTGCCGCGGGCAAGCTCCAGCTCGATGATCGAGCGCAGCACCTGCTCGCTGCATACTTTCTCCGGCTGCACACAGCCGAGCAGCGCCTGCACGGGCGCGTCCGGATAGCTGCACTGCAGGCCGTAGCGCCGCGCGGCGAGGCCGTAGACATTGGCGGCGCGCACGCCGGGCGTACACAGCACGCTCACGCGCTGCCGCAGCGTGCCGACGAGCTGCGGCAGCGCAGCACCCGCAGTGCTCAGCACCGTGATGCCGGCGGCTGCCGTGAGTTCCTCGCAGAAAACACCCGCACTGTCCGGCGCGGCGATGACCGTGCAGCCGGAGGCGGCCAGCACCTCCGCTGCCGCGCGCAGCTTCGGCAGGGGCGGCTGCGTGGACGCCCCGCACAGATACGGTTCGCAGTCCGGCACGGCCGCCGGACTCAGCGGCAGCAGGGCGGTGTGCTCTCCGCCCAGCGCCTGTACGCGGCGCAGGAACTGTGTGATGGCGGCGGGGTCTGCACTGAGCACGCCGATGCGTGGAAGGTCATGTATCTGCATCATGGTTATCTCCTGACGAAAAAAGTCTCCGCGAAGCGGGTATGGCCCCATCTTAGCGGAGACTGTGATCCGTCCGGCAACGCTTTGGCATCAAAACGGCATCATCAATCGCCAAACCATTCGGTGTTGAACAGCAGCGTACTCCCGGAGTGCCGCGCCGGCAGGGAAAAGACCGTGTCGGCGTCCGGGTCGTAAAACTGCAGGTAGTCGATCGCATTACCGTTGACGTTGGAGTTCGCGCCATCGCCGTTGAGCAGCCGCAGCGGGACGGTGATTTTGCTGTCTGCGGACAGCCTGAGCATTTTTTTCGCCGCGTCCGGCATCGGGATCTGCACCTCGTCATATGGCAAGCCGAGCGCGGCCGCGACCGTGGCACCGACGCGGGTTTCAAACACGCGCAGCAGGTAATCCCACAGGTCGTTCTGCCGGATCTGGAAGGCATAGCTATCCGAAAACGTATAACTGAGCGCCAGCACGCAGCCGGTCGCGTCGTCGAGCAGGAAGGACGCCGTGTCGCCGCGCGGGTTGCTCAGCGCAATGCCCCAGAGGACGAAGCCGCTGCCGTAGCTCGCGTACTGGACGGTCGCGCCCTCCTCCACGGAAAAGCCGCCGCCGAACAGCGCGCTGTCCTTTTCCAGCGCGCCCAGCAGCTCCTGCGCGTACTGCGTCATCTCGGCCAGCGTGTGCGCCGCGGCGCTCTCGTCGAGCTCGACGGGCTCTTCTGCGCCGTAAAACAGGTTCTGCATGCCGTCGGTCAGCTTCCGGCGCAGAACGGTGGCCGGACCCTGCTCGTCGCCGGTGCTGAGGGAAAACGCCGTGTCCTGATCCGCGCGGTCGAGCCGCGCGGCCACAAGGTTTGGCAGGAAAAATCCGCCCGCCGCGATCGCCAGCACGAGCGCGACCGCCAGCGCGGTGCGCATCCACGGTCTCATACGCGGCCTCCTTTCAGCTCCACGGTCACGACCGTGCCGTTGCCGACGCGGCTCTCAAACTGCATCGTGCCGCCGTGCAGCTGCACGATCTCATTGCACAGCGACAGACCAAGGCCCGCGCCGCCCTGTGCGCGCGAGCGCGACTTGTCCACGCGGTAAAACGCCTCCGTCAGGTGCGTGAGCGCCTCTGGCGGGATGCCGCGGCCGTTATCGAGCACGCGCACGCGGCAGCCGTCGGGCAGCATCTCCTGCCAGACATAGATGTAGCCGCCGTTGTCGAGCGCCTTGCGGGCGTTGTCCATCAGGTTCACGAGCAGGGTTTTGAATAGGTCCGGCTCCAGAAAGCACGTGCCCTCCGCCGTGCGGTACTGCAGGGCGATGCCCTTCTGGGCGTACACGCGCTTAAGATGCTCCAGAAGCCCGGCCACCAGGTCGGCCGGGCTCGCGGGCACGAGCTGGAGCTTCGACCGGTCGAGCGAGAGCATGTCCAGCAGCTTCAGCCCCAGCGCCTCGAGCCGCTTGCCCTCGGAGAAGATATAGTTTGCCGCGTCCATCTGCTCGTCGGGGGTGAGCACCTGGCTGCGCAAAAGGTCTGCATAGCCGATGATGGAGGTCATGGGCGTTTTCATCTCGTGCGAGAAGTCGGCCATGAACCGCTCCTGCAGCGCCATGGTCTCCTGAATACGGTTGACGTTGCGCTCAAGCTGTCCGGCCATGCGGTTGAAGTCGGCGGCGAGCTGCCCCACCTCGTCGCGCGAGCGCACGGGCGCACGGTAGCCGAGGTTGCCGCGCGCCAGCTCCCGCGACGCGCGGGAAAGCGTGCCGAGCGGGCGCGTCAGCAGATAGGACGTGACCCACGACACGGCCGCGCCGATGGCGATGAGGATCACAAACGTCGTGTGGTAGGCGCGCTGCTGCGTCTGGCGCACGGTGTAGGCCTCCGTCACGTCGAACGCGAGCTGGACGGTCGTGCCGTCGGCCGTGGCGCCGAGCATGAGGTAGTGCCGGCCGTTGCCGGTGCGCACGATGCGCGTGAGCCCGTCGCCGCCGTCGGACGGCTCCGGCGCGGCGTCGAGCAGCGCGGTGTCGCCCGTTGTGGTCATCTGTGCGCCGAATCGGATGCGCGCTGCCGTGCTCGACCCGCCGCTGCCGAGCTTGTGCAGCACGAGCGCGACGGTGTTGGCCGCCGTGCCGGGCGAGGCGTTGTCGCCGAGCAGATCCAGCACGTCCACGACCATGTGGTAGGTCTGCACGGCGGCATCGCGCTCGCGGTCGATGGAGGAAGAAAACGACTGCGCGATCATGAGACTGCCGCCGATGCCGTAGGTCAGCGACAGCAGCAGCACCATGGCGATCGTGAGCTTTGCGCGAAACTTCATGCGCTCACACCTCCAGCCGGTAGCCCACCTTGTTCACGGCCAGCAGCCGGTTTTCCCAGCCGACCTTTTTGCGCAGCCGCTGAATGTGCAGGTCCACGGTCTTGCTGCCGTAGCTGTACTCGCCGCCCCAGACGTGCTCGTAGATCGTCTCGCGGTAGAGCGCGGTGCCGGGGTTGCGGGCGAAAAACAGCAGCAGGTCATATTCCTTGTGCGTGAGCGCGATCTCCTCCGCGCCGCGCCAGACCTGCATGGCGCGCGTGTCGATGCGCAGCCCGCCGATCTCGATCACGGCGTCGGTCTTGTTGTAGCGCCGCAGCACGACGTCCACGCGCGCGAGCAGTTCCACGACCTCGAAGGGCTTGACGATATAATCTTCCGCGCCCATGCGCAGGCCGCGCACCCGGTCGTCGACCGAGCCGCGCGCGGTCAGGAAAATGACCGGGATGCCCAGCGGGCGGATATATTCCATGAGCTCGAAGCCGTCGGCATTCGGCAGCATCACGTCGAGCAAAATGAGGTCAAATACGTTCCGTTCCAGAATGTCCGCCGCGGCCAGTCCGTCGTACACGCACGTGCAGTGATAGCCCGCGCGGGTCAGGCTCATCTGGATCAGGTCGCAGATCGGCTTTTCATCGTCCACGATCAGGATCTGGATCATGCCACCGCCTCCTTCGGGTCAAAATTACATCGTTTCGGCATCAAAACGGCATCCGATGCCCGGCTTGATTATAGGTGCGGCCGGAGTACGTGTCAAATGTTTCGCGCCGCCGGTCAGATTTTTCCACGGCCGGGGAAACCTGCGCAAAAAATCGTCATTTTATCTAAAATGGGCTTGCAAACCGGGTGAGGGTTATGGTACAATAATAACGTCAAATTCTGGTTGAAATCGTGCGGATGCTTTTCGCGCGCGACCGGCCGGAGTGACAAGCATAATTTTTAATGGAGGAAGAAAAGCATGTCCAAGAAAAAAGTTCTGACAGTCATGCTGACGCTTCTGGTTGCAGTCTGCCTGCTCGCCACCAGCGCTCTGGCTGTTGCCCCGACCGGTTCCACTACCGATCCGACGACCACCCCGACGACCACTCCGTCGACCACTCCGTCGACCACCCCGTCGACCACCCCGTCGACCACCCCGTCCGGCACACCCATCCCGGGCAAGCCGGTGTTCGGTGACATCACGAAGGACGCCTGGTACTACGACGCTGTGATCTGGGCTGTGGATAACAACGTCACCGTCGGCACCTCCGCCACCACGTTCAGCCCCGCCAAGGACTGCACCCGTGCCGAGATGATCGAGTTCGTGTGGAATGCCGCCGGCCAGCCGAAGGCAGCGACCACCAAGACCGTTCCGTTCACCGACGTTCCGGAGTCCGGCAGCTCCGCTTTCTGGTATGAAGATGCGCTCCTGTGGGCATATGAGAACGAGATCGTTGCCGGCACCAACGAAGACGGCACCACCTTCAGCCCCACCAGAGTCTGCACCCGTGCCGAGATGGTGAGCTTCCTTGTCCGCCTGTTTGCCGAGAACGGCGACGAGCTCGACGATTCTCCGTTCACCGACATTCAGGAAGACGACTGGTACTACATGGAAGTGCTGTGGGCCTATACCTACGGCCTGACCGATGGCACCTCCGAGACCACCTTCAGCCCCCTCAAGACCTGCACCCGTGCTGAGGCGGTCCAGTTCCTGTTCAATGCCGCAAAGGTTGCGTAAACAAATCCACGCACGTAATTGAATGTTTTTCTATCAGGACTTCGGTCGCGAATAGAATGCTGAAATAACGGCACAAAGAAGAGATGGGAAAACCTCATCTCTTCTTTTTTTATAATTTTCGACAACACAGAGAGTAACAGAAGGGAGTGCTGGGAGACGTGAATACGACCCGCTTCGCAAACAGAGCCTGGGCCTTTTTGCTGGCAGCCGTTATGGTGCTGACACTGATCTGCCCGCAGGCACTGGCTGCGAATGAAACCATCCAACCCGCCGGCGACAAGCTGGTCATCGGCCAGACGGACTATGCGCTGGTCGACGGTGTGACGGAAACGGACATTTTCCTGAACACCAAGGAAGGCAACGCGCAGATCGCCGGCTTTATGACGACGATCGCACCGGGTGCGAAGGCAACTTTCAAAGCTTCGTATAGCGGTTATTATACTGAAGGCAGCACGTCCGCGTCCCGCAAGGACACGGCGGCGAACCTGCCCTGGAACCTGGAAAAGACAACGCTGCAGGCAGCGGCCTACACCAAGACGACCGGCGGCAACGTCATCATGGCCACGAACGGCGACTTCTTCAACATGCAGAATGCGCAGCCGCTCGGCTACCTCATCATGGAGGGCAACGTCATTCAGGAGAACAACGGCGCTGCCTCCGAGCCGTATTTCGCTGTTTTGAAGAACGGTACGTATGCCATCCGTGACGCCGGAACGGACTGCTCCGACGTGCTGGAGGCCGTTTCCGGGCCGTGTTATCTGGTCAAGGACGGACAAATCCAAAGTAACGGTGATGGCCGCGGGCCGGTCAACAGTATCGGCATCAAAGCGGACGGCACGGTCGTGACCTTTATGGCCGACGGCCGCCAGAGTCCCTACTCCGTCGGCATGACGATGAATGAGCAGGCGGAGTTTCTGGCCGCGCAGGGCGTGGTGAATGCGCTCTTCCTCGACGGCGGCGGCTCGGCGACCTATGCCTCGAAGCGCGAGGGCACCAGCGACCTGACCATCCGCAACCGCCCGTCCGACGGCGTGGAGCGCACGGTCTCGAGCGCGCTGCTGCTGGTCTCCACGGCGGAGAGCGATGGCGTGTTCGATCATGCCTCCCTTTCTCCGAACAATACGATCTATACGCCCAACAGCCAGATCCAGTTCTCGGCCATCGGCGTGGACAAAAACGGCGGCCATGCGGAGCTGCCGGACAATGTGTCCTGGTCCGTGACGGACAGCAAGTGCGGCACCATTGATGCCAACGGCCTGTTTACGCCCGCGAAGAATTATAAGGGCGAGGTGACGGCGCAGCTGTTTGCCGACGGCAAGTCCGCCGGCCGCACGACCGTGACCATTGCGGACATCACGGATCTGTCGTTCAGCAGCGCAGAGACATCGCTGGACTTCGGTGCGTCGTCGGATCTGGGCCTGATCGCCAAGAGCAGCGGCCGCGACATCGCCTATAAGCCCAGCGACTTCAAATGGACGATCAAGTCCAAGACGGACGGCGTGTCGGATAAGGATGTCGGCCACATGGACGGCAACACGTTCGTGGCCGGTACCGGCAGCGGCACGATGAATGCGACCGTCACGGTCACTTACGCAAACGACCGCGCCAAGACGGCGGAGGTCAGCGTGGAGATCGGCAAGCTGCCGGTGACGCTCATGGACTTTGAGCCCATCAACGGCCAGCGCCAGACCTGCGCGCACTACCACTGGGGCAAATCCACTTACGTGGATAACGGCATGAATCCCGACCACGGCTACATCGGCAATGTGCCCCAGATCACGGTCACGACCAGCGGCACGTATTCCGACAATCCGACGACGGCGGTGCTCGAAGCGCCTTACCGCTTCACGGGCAACTATGACAGTGCGGTTCCGGCCGCGGACATCTTCCGCGCCAACGGCTATAGCTATTACCTCTGGCCAAACGGTTCTCTGACGCAGTATCTCTGCGGCGACCTGAAGATGACGACGGCGGCCGAGGGCGGTCAGGTGCGCTTCGGCGACTACGCCATGGAGCTGAACTATGACTATGAGTCTTACAACGGGGACAAAAACTCCAACTACTATATTCGCTATTGTGGTGATCGGGTTATAATTGAGGGCTATCCCACTGAGCTTGGTGTTTGGGTTTATGCACCGGAAGGCACTCCTCGGTATGTGCTTAATGTGGATCTTGGTTATTGGGACGGTAGTGACTACGGTACATTACATTATAAACTTACACACCGGAACGCCGATGGTACAGTATCGAACCAAATCGACTGGGTCGGTTGGATGTATTGCTTTGCCAATATACAAGATTCCTGGCAGTACCAGAATGATGCGCACCCATTGAGCATCAACCCAGGTGTGGGCGGCTTGTTCTGGCTGTCATACCAGCCGAAAGGCAACGATGGCATTGGCGATTCCGGCCGCAAAAACGGCACCATCTACTTCGATAACTATCGCGCCGTCTACGGCACGAACCTGGACGACCTGGATAATCCGGTCATCAACGACATGACGGTCAACGGCCAGACGCTCACGAGCGACGGCGACACGGTCATCGCTTCCAACTCCATTGAGGCCGTGGCAAAGTACCACGATGTGGACGGGAAGAACTGCTCCGGCATCAACGCACAGGCCACGACGGTCAAGATCGACGGCGAGCCGATCCAGTCGGACAATTCCGACGCGGACGCGACCGTGCGTCTGACGCTCCAGAACGGCAAGCACACCATGACGGTCTCCGTGTCCGATGCGTTCGGTAACACGGTCGAAAAGACCATGGCCTTTGTCGTTGCCGGCAACACGATGCCGGATTCGGCCACGGTCAGCGTCAGCGGCTCGAACTTTGTCCCGCTCGGCGGCGACTATACGCTGACGGTCACGGCGGACGGGAAAGTCAGCTCTGCGGACATTACGATGCTCAATCTCAACGATGACATCGGTCAGCCGGACGTGACGTGTGCCCCCGGCGTGACCCGCGAACTGGTGTATACCAAGACCGGCTTTAAGAAAGCCATGCTGACGCTGCACCTCAAGGCGGCGGCGCCGGTCGAGGGCGAGCTGGCCACGCTGAAATTTAATATCAACCCGTATCTGGACACGATGGTCAACCAGTTTACGTACACCGTGTCCAATATCGCGCTCACCGCAGCGAACGACAAGACCTACACGGCGGCCCAGGCGGCGGTGCGTCTGCCGCTGTCGGCGTATTACACCATCGTTCCCGGCCCGCAGCCTGCCGGCATGACCAGCGTGATCGCCGTCTATAATAAGGACGGCAGCGCGGCGCCCGGCGTTGCGCTGTATGTGGACGGCACCGAGATCGGCAAGACGGACGCCAACGGCCTGCTCGAGACCGACGCCATGAAGGACAAGGCGGCCGGCACGGTCTGCGTGCTCACGGCCACCGGACCGGACGGCGTCGCCGAGGCGACGAAGGTCACGGTACTTGCCGATGCCGGCGGCACGGCCTACGACGGCATCCATCTCAACGCCGCCGTGAGCAGCGGCACCGCGCAGGGCATCAGCTGGCTGTCCGGTATCGGTACGGCCGGCAAGGCGGTCGTGCAGTACCGCGTCAAGGGCGCGGATGCCTGGCAGACGGCCGACGGGACCTGCACGCTGACCGGCTTCTCCACGTCCAAGAGCGCTGCCTATACCAACGCGGCGCAGCTCACGGGCCTGACGGCCGGCACGGATTATGAGTTCCGGGTCGGCGACGGCGCCACCTGGTCGGAGCCGCAGAGCTTCCGCACGCGCGCAGCTGCGCAGGACACCACGTCCTTCGTCGTCATGGGCGACACGCAGATGACCGGCAACCCGGACAGCGAAGAGGACAAGGCAAGCATCGCGGTGCTGGAAAAGCTCGGCGCGATCGTCAAAGATAAGCCGGTCGATTTCGGCCTGCAGACCGGCGACTATGTGGACAACGGCTCCAACTACGCCATGTGGACGGAAATGCAAAACGCCTTTTCCGCCGCGTTCCCGGGCGTGAGCTTCTTCCATACGCTTGGCAATCACGAGTATTACGGTGACGCCAGCGGCCGCATCTCGGCGGATCTGCTCCAGCTCCCGGGCAAGGACTACTATTCCGTGGAGTACGGCGATGTCTATGTCGCCGTCATCAACAACAGCGCCGACCTGAGCGCAGCCTGCGAATGGCTCAAGCAGGACGCCGCGCAGAGCACCTGCATGTGGAAGGTCCTGTCCATCCACCAGCCGCCATACTATACCAACGCCAAAAACGGCGGCAGCGAGAAGTTCCATGAGCTGATCCCGGCCGCGGCAGAGGCCGCCGGCATCGACGCGGTCTTTTCCGGCCATGACCACTCCTATGCGCGCATCATGGCCAGGGACGGCGCCGCCGTCACCGAAAACGGCGTGACCTATTTCATCTGCGGCGACCTGGGCGAGAAGTCCAGAGATCAGAACTATGCGATCAGCTCCGATTTTGACTACGCCTACTGCGAGCAGGGCTATGAGGGCCTGATCCTCTATGTCACGGCCAACGACAAGACCATGACCGTCTCGGCCTACGACAGCAAGGACGGCCGTCTCGTCGATTCCGCGGTGCTGCAGTCCCGCTGCGCGCGCGGCCATCAGCTGACGACCTATCATGACGGCAAGTCCGTGTGCGCGGTCTGCGGCAAGGCCGTGGATGTGAAGGCCGCGCAGTACACCGGCTGGATGACCGTCGAGGGCACCGAGCAGCAGATGTACTTCCTGGCCGGCGACTATGTCACCGGCTGGCAGCAGCTCGGCGACAAGATGTATCACTTCGGTGACAACGGCATTGCCCACGTTACGGAGACGGTCGACACCCGTACTTGCACCACGAACGGCTATTACCTTACCACCTGCAAGGATTGCGGCGCGAGCTACCGCGGCGCGACGATCTGGTATGAGGGCCACAGTTGGGACGAGAACCACGTCTGCACGAAGTGCGGCACGAAAGGCAAGAATATTGCCGACGCGGAGGTCAGGACCGCGTCCGTCGTCTTTGGCGGCAAAAAAGCCATCTGCAACGTCACGGTCACGTATCAGGGCAAGAAGCTGACGGTCAAGACCAGCGACGTGAACGTTGACGGCTACATCTACTACACAAACAACACGAGCGTCGGCCTCGGTACCGTCACGATCAAGGGCATGCGCGATTTCTACGGCACCGTGTCTGCCCAGTATAAGATCCTGCCCGGCGGCGTCCGGGACGCTGCCGCGACCGAGATCGGCCAGAAGCAGGTCCGCCTCGAGTGGCCGGCGGCCGCCGGTGCGGAAAACTACCGCGTCGAGATGAGCAGTGACGGCGGCAGCACCTGGGACGTTCTGCCCATGGCCACAAAGCCCGCCTGCACCGTCACGGGCCTCGCGCCCGCAACGGAGTACACCTTCCGCCTGTTTGGCTGCACGAAGGTGGACGGCAAGTGGTATTCCTCGCCGTACTACTCCAATGAGGTCAAGGTGACGACGCTGCCTGACGGCGCGTTTGCGCCGTCCGAACTGCTCGGCACGGTCAGTGCCCGGGTGGACGGCCGGACCGTCGCCGGCCTGAGCGCGGACGGTTCGCAGTATCTGTTCCTGCCCGCAAGCGCGGACCTGAACAAGCTCGCCCTGTCGGTGGACACGCAAAACTGCACGAATCCGACCGTGGAGTTGCAGGGCAGCAAGGGCACCGAAAAGCTCGGCAAGACCGTGAACGTCACAAAGCTTGCCGATGCGGACGACGGGCTCTACACCCTCACCGTTCTCATCAACGGCAAGGCGGCCGGCACCGTGTGCGTGGCGCAGTCCGAAAATCTCAGCGCGCTCTACATCACGAGCGACGATCCGTCCGCGCAGGGCAGAGACTTTGTCGATGCCAGCAAGTCCAATATAGCAACGGCGCAGATGCTGCTTGTCGACAAGGACGGCAAGGCTGTCTATGACGGCGCACTCACGCAGCTCAAGGCGCGCGGCAACACCACCTTCACCGTCGCCGAGAAGAAGTCCTATCAGATCAAGCTCGGCAAGAAGAGCGACCTCGTCGCCTGCGGGGAAAAGGTCAAGACCTGGACGCTGCTGGCCGGCTATAACGACGCAACGTTCCTGCACGACAAGCTCTTCAAGGATCTTGCCGCGTCGCTGGGCATGCCGTACACGGCCGCCTCCGACTGGGTGGACCTGTACTATGACGGCGTCTACCGCGGCACCTATCTCGTCAGTGAGAAGAACGCTGTCAACAAGACCGGCGTGGACATCACCGATATGGAGGACGCCTACGCAGGCGTCAACGCGGGCTATGGCAGCAACATGACCACCGCCACGGCCGAGAACCGGTACGGCCAGACCTACCAGTACACAACCGGTCTGACCGAGCCTGCCAACATCACCGGCGGCTACCTGCTCGAACTCAACGGCACAAAGCTCAGCGGCACGCCCGAGCCGAAGTATGACGAGGCCAGCGGCTTCATCACCGGCAAGGGCTCGGCGATGAACGTCAAGAGCCCCGAGTGGTGCGGCAAGGACGCCATGGCGTATATCAGCGAGTACTATCAGGCCTTTGAGGATGCGGTCTACGCGCAGGATGCCGACGGCAACTACACCGGCTATAACGCCGAGACCGGCAAGTATTATTATGAGTACTGCGATCTGACCTCGCTCGTGCAGGCCTATCTGCTGCAGAGCCTGTCCGGCAATTCGGACGCGTTCTACTCCTCGCTGTTCTTCTACAAGGACGCCGACGGCCTGATGTATGCAGGCCCCGTCTGGGATATGGAGTCTACCTGCGGCAGCGGCTGGAACGGCTATATCGGCCCGGACAACGACTTTATCAATGGCCGCTACCTCGTGACCGCGCTCCTGAAGATCCCCGGCTTCCGTGCGGCCGTCAGCAACTACTATCACGATACGTTCCTCGCGCAGGCGCAGCAGCTTGTGGGGGACGATGGCAAGGTCATGACCGGCGCCGCGCGCCTCTCGGCCAGCGCTGCCATGAACTACCGGCAGTGGCCGCTCATCCGCGTCGGCAATCCGAACCAGAGCAGCCACTTCTGGCCGGCCGGCACGACGTATGCCGATACCGTGGCCGACATGAACGACTGGCTCACCAAGCGCATCGCGCAGATGAGCGCCGTGTATGACCACACGTGGGATACGGGCGTCGTGACCAAGGAGCCGACCTGTGCGGCCTCCGGTACGCGCGTTTACACCAACGATGTCGGTGAGACGATGGCCGAGGCCATCCCGGCCAAGCCCCACACGCCCGAGACGCTCCCGGCCGTGGCGGCGACCTGCACGGCCTCCGGCCTGACCGAAGGCAGCAAGTGCGCCGTCTGCGGAGCGACGCTGACGGCACAGAAGGTCATCCCTGCTGCGCATCACTATGTTGACGGTGTCTGCACCGTCTGCGGTGCAGAGGATCCGACGGCCGTCCCGTGCCCCGGCGGCGAGGCCTGCCCGGGCCACAAATTCACCGATATGCCGTCCACGGCCAACTGGGCGCACAACGGCATTGATTTCGTCGTGGCGCACAAGCTCTTTGCCGGCACGTCCGACACGACCTTCGAGCCCAACACGAAGCTCACCCGCGCCATGATCGTCGAGATCCTCTATTGTCTCGAGGGCGAGCCCGCAGTGGAGGCGGAAAACCCCTTCACCGACGTGAGCGGCAGCGCCTGGTATACCAAGGCGGTCCTCTGGGCGGCGAGCAACAACATCGTGGCCGGCATCGGCAACGGCCGGTTCGATCCCAACGGCACGGCGACCCGCGAGCAGGCGGCGACGATCCTGTATGAGTACGCCCGCTTCAAAGGCTGCGACGTGGATGTCTACGGAGACCTGTCGGCGTTTGCGGATGCGGGCAGCGTGTCCGCCTTCGCGCGTGCGCCCATGACCTGGGCGGTGGCCGAGGGCCTGATCTCCGGCGCCGTTATCAACGGCCGGACGCTCCTCGACCCGCAGGGTGTGACCACACGTGCGCAGTTTGCGATGATCATGATGCAGTATGTCCTGAACGTCGTCAAGGCGGCGCCTGAGGCGCCGACGACCGGGGAGACCCCGTCGTCCGGCGAGACGCCGGCCCAGCAGCCGCAGCAGCCGCAGCAGCCTGCGGAGACTCCGGAGCTGACGGAGGCCCCGGCGGCTGCGGAGGACTCCGCGCCGTCCGAGACGCCGCCGGCCGAGCAAACGCCCGCGCCGTCCGAGACGCCGGCGGCGGACGAAGCCGCGTGAGCACACACATACATCATCCGGATCTGTGATCCATGACCGGGCATCCCGGAGCGGCTTTGCCGCTCCGGGATGTTTTTTTGCTGTCTTTCGGCAAAAAGTTCGGAAATTCCTGTCACGCTCTTGACAAAATCGTGTCCGCCGTGCTAGCTTTTTCATTAGGGAAATGAATCTTTACAGAAAGGCAATGGCAATGACATTAGATGAATTGAAGATCGGTTCCTCAGCAGTCATCACGGCGGTCGGTGGAGACGGCGCGCTGCGATGCCGGCTGTTGGACATGGGGCTCATCCCCCATACCCGCGTCACCTTGCAGAAGGTGGCGCCGATGGGCGACCCCATCGAGATCCGCGTGCGCGGCTATGAACTGACGCTGCGCGTGGAGGAAGCGAAAAAGATCGAGATCGAGGGGGCGTCGGCATGATCTTTGCACTTGTCGGCAACCAGAACTGCGGCAAGACGACGCTGTTCAACGCCCTCACCGGCTCCAACCAGCACGTAGGCAACTTCCCGGGCGTGACCGTCGATCAGAAGATGGGCGAGATGCGCGACGAGAAGGGCTGCTCCGTCGTCGACCTGCCGGGCATTTACTCCCTGCGTCCGTATACGCAGGAGGAAATCGTCTCGCGCGATTTTATCATCCATGAAAAGCCGGACGGCATCATCAACATCGTGGATGCCACGAACATCGAACGCAACCTGTACCTGACGCTGCAGCTGCTCGAGCTGCGCGTGCCGATGGTGCTGGCGCTGAACATGATGGACGAGGTGCACGCCAACGGCGGCGCCATCGACGTGCAGAAGATGAGCCAGGCGCTGGGCATCCCCGTCGTGCCGATCTCGGCGGCGAAGGGGGAGGGCGTGTCCGAGCTGGTGGACCAGGCGCTGACCGTTGCGCGCAGCCGGACGCTGCCGAAGGTGACGGACTTCTGCTCGGACGATTCGGCCGTGCACCGCTGCATCCACGCGGTCGTGCACCTGATCGCCGACCACGCCGACCGCATCGGCGTGCCGGCGCGCTTCTGCGCGGCCAAGCTCATTGAGGGCGGGGACGACCTTGCCGCATCGCTCGAACTCGATGAAAACGAGCAGGAGCTGCTCGAGCACTGCATCGTGCAGATGGAAAACGAGACCGGGCTCGACCGCAACGCGGCCCTTGCGGATATGCGCTACACGTTCATTGAGGGCGTCGTGGCGTCCTCCGTGGTCAAGTGCCACGAGAGCAAAGAGCACGCGCGCTCCATGAAGATCGACCGCATCCTCACGGGCAAATATACCGCCCTGCCGACGTTCCTCGTCGTGATGTTCCTCACGTTTTACCTTACGTTCAACGTCATCGGCCAGTGGCTGTCCGACCTGCTGCAGATCGGCATCGACGCGCTGACCGGCGTCGTGGACGCCGCGCTCACGGCCTACGGCATCAACCCCGTGGTACATAGCCTCATCATCGACGGCGTGTTCGCCGGCGTCGGCAGTGTGCTCGTGTTCCTGCCAATCATCGTAACGCTGTTTTTCTTCCTGTCCATTTTGGAGGACACCGGCTATATGGCCCGCGTCGCCTTCGTCATGGATAAGCCCCTGCGCAAGATCGGCCTGTCCGGCCGCAGCGTCGTGCCGATGCTCATCGGCTTCGGTTGCTCGGTGCCGGCCATCATGGCCACGCGCACCGTCTCGTCCGACCGTGACCGGAAGATGACCATCCTGCTTACACCGTATATGAGCTGCTCGGCGAAGATCTCGATCTACGCGTTCTTCACCGCGGCGTTTTTCCCGCGCTACCGCGCGCTCGTCATGCTGGGGCTGTATGTTCTCGGCATCCTCATCGGCATCATCGCGGCGCTCATCATGAACAAAACGGCCTTCCGCGGCAAGCCCGTGCCGTTTGTCATGGAACTGCCGAACTACCGCATGCCCGGGCTCAAGAGCGTGGCGCTGCTGCTTTGGGAGAAGGCGAAGGACTTCCTCCAGCGCGCGTTCACGGTCATTTTCCTCGCGACGATCATCATCTGGTTCCTCCAGAGCTTTGACACGCGCCTGAACGTCGTGGCCGACAGTGCCAACAGCTTGCTCGCGCTCATCGGGCAGTTCCTCGCACCCATCTTCCGGCCGCTCGGCTTCGGCGACTGGCGCTGCGCCACGGCGCTCATCTCCGGCTTCATCGCCAAGGAGTCTGTTGTGAGCACGCTGCAGGTGCTGCTCGGCGGCGCGGCCATTTCGTCGCTGCTCACCACGCGCTCGGCCATCAGCTTCCTCGTGTTCACGCTGTTGTATACGCCGTGCGTGGCCGCCATCGCCACCATCCGCCGCGAGCTGGATTCCCGGCTCAAGACCGTCGGCGTCGTGGTCCTGCAGTGCTCGGTGGCATGGGTCGTGGCGTTTGCCGCGTATGCGATCGCGGGGTTGGTGTGATGCGCCTGATCGACTATCTTCTGCTGGCCATCGTGGCCGTGTGCGCCGTCATCGCGTGGCGCGTCTGGCACCGCGCCATGAAAAAGGGCGGCTGCTGCGGCAGCGGCTGCACCGGCAACTGTGCGCAGTGCGGCAGAAACTGTGACTGCAAAAAAGAGAAATAGATAAAGCAAGGCTTCCCGAATTCGGGAAGCCTTGCTTTTTTGTGCGTATGTGCCCGTGCTCACAGCTCCGCAATGTGCACCGGATTTCCGTGCTCCTGGATCAGAGCCGCGAGATCGTCCGCGCGCAGCCACACGGTGGCCGTGTTATCGTTCGGGTGCACGCCGATGAGCCCCGGTGCGGCGAAAAACGCTTCGTCGAGATAAAGCTGCACCTTGCACCCGGCGTCGTTGAGCAGGCCGAGCGGCGTCACGGCGCCGGGAATGAGCCCCAGCACCTGCATGAGGTCGTTTTCGGACGCGAACGACAGCGTGCGCGTGCCGTATTTGTGCCGGAACTCCTTGAGATCGACGCGCTTGTCGCCGCGGACGGTGATGAGGTAGTAATTGCGCTTTTTATCGTCGCGCACGAACAGATTTTTGGCGTCGGCCGCCGGGTAGGGGAGCGCTACGTCCGTGAGCTCGGCCATGTTGTAGACCGCTTTGTGCTCCGTGATCTCGTGCCAGATCCCGCTGCGCACGCTGCAACGCTGGGTATCCAGCGATTGCGGCTGCCCGCCATACGTGCGCCTGCTGCTTGCAAAGCAGTGCGGCCTGTGAGGAGGCCGATGCAATGGACCAGTATAGCAAAATCCTGACTGCCGACCGGCAGCACAAGTCGCTTGACATCAGCTATCAGACCGTCCGTCGCGTGCTGGTCACGGCTGGGCTGTACACGTCGCCCCGCGTGGAGCGCATCCGCGAGCTGTCCGCCGCCGGCTTCTGGCCCTGATTTCCGCACGCGGTTAGCATTTTCGTTAGCAAAACACGCTTGCATTATGCGGAAAACAATCGTAAATCCGCGACGTTTTTCGCACCGCAAAGCTTTCCGAAAGATCAGCAAAGCATTGATAAATAAAGAAAAAACCAGCAATCACAACGGATTGCTGGTTTTTGCTGTTCTGGTGGAGCAGGGGTGTCCAAGGATGAACACCCCTCCAAAGCTCCGGTTTCGCCTTCAAATGCTGTTTCTATATACGCAGTTCAAGGATCTGCATATCCTTTTCGCTGAGGGTGGCTTTGAACTGATCCACCAGCGCCTGTGCTACCGCTGTTTCCTCCACATTCTGCGACGGGTCCGGCTCCTCGTATTCCTGTCCGCCGTGGGTGTCGGCATAGGCCTCCTGAAATTTCTCCAGAGAGATCATCGGGTGCCTGGTGCGGGTGTGATACCATTGGCGGATGAAGTCCGTTTTCTGGTTGCTTTTCCGAAAGTCGAAGTCCTCGAAACAAGGATATTCCCGCGCCACTTGGATGATCTCGTCCATCCGGTGCTTTTTCATCACATTGGGCACGATGTAGCGCAGATAGATGTCGATCTGCCATTCCGGTACATAGCTCAACGCCGAGTGGCAAACTTTGGATAATTCGCCGGCGGATGCCAAGATGCCTTCGTCCGTCAGCTCTTGAATCCAGTAGTCCGGGCAGTGGGCGAACCGCCACGCCGGGTCGTAGCCGGAGTAAATTTCCATATACTCGTCAAAGCCCATATATGGCCAAACCATAAAGGCGGTGGCGTCTATGCGTCTTCGGATACAGCGCTGATACCGCTGGGCAAGAACACTTTTTTCACCCCGGACAGTTCGAAAATACACTCGAAATCGAGCTTCTCTATATCTTTGAAAGTCGCTCTTTCTACGGTCAGACATTCAAGATTAAGATCCCCGAACTCGCAATCGTTTGCCCGCATCACCCCAACACCGGCTCGAACTTTACTGCACACTGTTCTGCGAATTTTGCAGCGGTGCTCTCTGCGGGGGCGTGAATCGTTAGATTGCCTTGGTTGAAGGTATGTAGAAATTTCTTTTTGCAATAACAAAGAAACGCGTCGTCGTCTGTGAATAAAATATCTAATGCCGGGGCATCGATATAAATATCCTTCAGGTTTGTGCAGCCGGAGAGGGCAAACAGATCGAGCTGTTCGATCTGTGCATGGAGATGCAGCTCTGTCAGCGATGTGCACCCGACAAACACGCCGTTACCAATCCGAGTCACATTTGCCCCAAGCCGAATGCTTGTCAAATTTCTGCATCCACGGAATGCGTCGCTCGCATACTCCAGCACAAAGTCAGGTGTGTCGAATGACCCGCTTTTACCGGAGGGGTAAGTCAACAGACAGCCATTATCCTTGCAGTATAACACACCGTCGATGCTGAAATATTTCGGATTTGCGGGATCTACGGTGATCGCTTGCAGCTTGGGACAGTTTGCCACGGGAGAATCCCAATCTGGCTGATCTCCGATGCTCGTTACGCTTGCTGGAAGATACAGGCTCTCCAGATTCGTGCAGTCCTCAAATGCCAACTCATCGATTGCACAAAGAGTATCCGGGAGGATGACTTGGGTAAGCGCCGACCGAAAGAATGCGTGCCTTCGAAGCGCCTCAACCCCCGAGGGCACTGCAAAGATGCCTTTCATTTTTGGCGGGACACGATACAGTTCCAGTCCGGATCGGCAGTACAACACACCATCTCTGACGCACGTGGGAATTTCGTCAACGCTGTCGACGATGCAGTATTCGTCTACATTTGAGCAGAGGTCAAGAAACACATCGGTCTTAAAACAGCGCTGACCCGGAATGAATTTGATCTTTTTCACGCATTGAAAGGTTTGCTTCTCCAGAGTATCTTTTTCTCTTTCCATAGTTTTTCTCCTTTATTGTCTTAAGCAGCTTGTGCATGACTCTTTTATCAAACGATTATGTATCCGTATTTCCAGCAGCTTCCGATCTACAAGATGCTCACGATACATATCACATTCGATAATGTTGCGAGAGTGAATGTTGTCATCAGGACAGCCGCCCATGCAGACCGGGAACAATGCACAGCTTCTACAGTCTTTGTTGTCCGGAAGCTTCACCTCACGAAACTCTTTGGAAATTTCTGTGTCATTCGCACCGCTGAAAATGCTTCCACATACATATCGTTCATCCCCAAAATAATGCTCACAGGGATATAATTCTCCCTTGGGGCCGATACATGCATTGTAACGGCAGATGTTTTTGCAAGGACTTAAATGGCTACCAGAAATCTTCTGCGTTAAGCTCTTATAATTGAAGCTTCCTTTGTCGGGATCAAAGCTTTTGATAAACTCCTTGTCCATTTCGCACCAGTTTGCGAAATTTGCTTTTTCTGTTTCCAGACTCGCACCATATAGCCTGGTGTTTGCAATGTATATGGAAATTTTCCCATCAAGGCCCCTTTCTTGCATGAGGTAATCCCTCAGCTCACGCGCATTGTCAAGTCCGTCCCTAGGGACATTTACACGCACGGAGATTCTCATTCTGTTACATGCTGTGACTATATTGTCAACTACTCTGTAGAATGCCTTGGCGGGTACGCCTTTTCCGGCAGCATAAACCTCAGGCATTCCATCAATCGACACCTGAGCTGAGGTAATACGGCATTTTATTAGCCTGTCAACAATGTCATCCGTAAGAAAGTACGCATTGGTGATAACATGCCCTTTGAATCTGATTCCCCGCTCATCGCAGAGTCGGATCAAAGGATGGCAGATTCGCTCAAAAACATCTATGTACATAAGCGGTTCACCCCCAAAGCCATTCAAAGTTATCGTTTTCAGGGATGGATTGCTGTCAATTTTTTTACGGATAAACCAAACTACCGCGTCTGCAGTTTCATAAGTCATTCTTGAACCGCCTCGTTTCCCATTCTCGAAGCAATATGGACAGTTATAGTTACAGCCCATACCAGGGGCAAGGGTAATGGAAAGCGATGAAGGCGCAGTGTCGTCTATAGTTCTGCTCCATTCTCGAAGTATTTCACCTGTCTCATCGAACTCATCATCTACTACAAATCCGTTCGCGCTCATATAATCAAGGAACGGAAAATCATCTGGTAGAATGAATTCCGGTTTTATTTCTACTAACCGTTGAAATGTAGGGCCATCTAACTTTGAAACTGCATTGCTCTTTGTGTTCCATATATAGGGTTCATTGCCATCCTTAATTATGATGTTGAACTTCGAAAATTTCATTTTCATATACCTCCATTATTTCATCAGCAACGATGAATATTCTTTGCTTCCTACTACAGCCGCAATGCGGCTGTTTCGATCTGTTGCAATCAGATTCTCATCAGGTAGGATTAGTCCATGTCACTCCAACAATTGGAATCCCAATCGTAATCGCACCAACCACTGCAGTCCATGGAGTAATTGCAGTGAGCGGGAAATACTTCGTACATAATGTAGCCTCCTTTCAATGATGATTTTAGAAATAGTCCGAATGGATTTGCTCGAGTCCGAATGGATTTGCTCGCTGTCTTCTCTTTCGTAATGAGGCAATAACTTGAGGTTGCCATTGCTTTCATAGTCCAAATAATAACAGCGTGCCATAATGATTTCCTCCTTCCTGTAATCTTCTGCAATCTTATTATATACACAGTGCGCAGGCGTGTTTTTTGCAAAAAAGCTTTCGCTATTTTATGGAACAAAAAACACGCCTACACATTTCATATATAATAAACATACAGGAAGGGAATCTTCCAAATAACATGAAAGAAGGATATTGAAATGCGTGCAAAGGATGGCAAGGTAACCGCTTACAAGAGTACTCAAAAGACCGGCAGAGGATATTACGGCAATTATGACCGTCATACTGGAAATCTCTATCAGTATAACCATAAGGACAGTGGCGGTGGGCATGTGTATGTCAACATCGCCACCGGGCGCGAAGGTTATCATGGCCCGGATTATGAAAAAAACGCTACTCGGTGATGTTCGTAACTAGTCATTCTATCCAGAAATTAAAAACAGCGGCTGCCTCCAAACGGAGGCAGCCGCCCTTAAACATGTTCCCCTATGTAGGATTTTCATTTTCCCACATAGGGGAAGCTTTTGCCTATTGCCGCCTTGCCGATTTACCTCTGATTGTAGCAGTGCCCCTTTTTTATTCGCTAAAAAGCAAGCGCCCACCATGGGTATGTGCATAGCGAATGATGCCATGTGCATTCATAGGTACGACGATATCATAATCGCCCTCCAAATTATTCACAAAGTCTTCTTCCAGAAAGCTCGACATAACCCCATTGCCACGAAATACTACCTGGCGCAAATGCGGAGCATGCGCAAAAGCATCCGGCGGAATAAGGCACGGGCATTCGATTACGATCTCATTCAAGAAGAAGGCATCTTCGAACGCGTCACCATTGATCAGCATCAGCCTTTTTTCCCTTCCCGGGATTGTATAACTAGAAAGCATTTTTCCGGAAGGGAACTTTACAAACTTGTCGTGAATACTATCCCTGTATAAGAGGACACCATCACAAGAATAGTATCCTTCCTCTTGCGGATCAATAACGTTTATCGCCTTCAGCCTCGGAATATACGGCGACCTTCTTTGAGCGAATGCTCCACTCGCAATAGAGCGAATGTTGCCTCCCAATATAACTTCATTCACCCACAGGAAATCCAACATAGATCGCGGCGCAACCTTCTCTGAATCAAATATCACTTTTTCGATGGGCATCAAGTCTTGCAACTCGATTTCTTCAAACTCACTGTCGACTGGATCGCCGTGAATATACAGCGCAATCTTTTCGCCGCAGTGAGCACTGATGGCGGCTTGCAGCAGGTCGAAAAAAGACTTATTCTGTTCTTCATAGTCCAGCTTTTCTTTTTCGCAATACACTTGTGTCCAATAACTTCCGCTAATAATGCCGTTCATATATATGCCTCCCTACAAATATGATTCTAAACATTATTATAGCTTGGCTTTTGGGGAGCCTTTTTTCTGTAACTGCTGTACTGCGGATTAACTAAAAAACAGCATTGCCTTTTTGCATTATGATAGTAGAACACCAAAAACGGCAAGGAGGTTATCTAATGAAATTAAAACCAAATATTCAGCAAAGCTTGAGAATCCATATTACAGGCGGTTCGTTAGCAGGTGATTTTGTCCTCCCACCCGGCTACTACATTTTGGGCCGCCTCGGAGATAAAGAATTGGCGAAGACACTTTCCGAATGTTTTTTTGTAAGTAGGGCGCACTGCGTTTTAGCGGTTGGTGAAGAACCTATGCTTTATGATTTGGATTCCTTAAATGGCACATTTCTAAATGCCAAGAGAGTTAAGAGAGCACCCATTAAAGCAGGCGACTGCATTGGTCTTGGCGGCGAAAGAAGGAACTGTCCCGGGGCAGCGTGCATTGACATACTGGAAAGCCTGCCAAGCGTTATTGAGTAATTGAATTTTCTGTGCTATACTGTCACTATATATTGGCAGCTTTCGAAGGAGGCTTCAAAATGCCATACGATAACTACATTCATGAAACAACTCCATATGAAGAATTGCTAGACTATGTAAATAGCGTTCTGGACAAAACGCCGGGGGAAAAGGAATCTTTTGAAAAAAAAGCTCATGAAATATTGGTTAGTCTCCGGAAGGAAGCTGAAGAAAACCTCAGGGCGGACCATACCAAAGTGCAAATTCGTGAGTTTTACGAAAGAAAATTTTCCAATCTCCAGGAGCAACTGCGAAATCAGCCTAAACAACTTTTAACATCCTACTGTGAATCTCGCTGTCTGCCGTGCTCCTCAGATGAAGAATTGCTCTCTTCATTGGATGGAAATTCATGGGAAAATTTCTCTCGTGAAGAATGGAAAGATGTGCTCAATGGAGATATAAAGCGAGATGACTATTTTAAAGTCCCTCTATCCTTGGGGATGGGAGTGCAAGAAGCGAAAGACTTCATCACTAAAACATCAAACTTAGGATTTGACTATAATGACGGAGCAAATTTGCTTTTTCTCTTTGCATTTTCGCTCAACGATGCAAAGCATCCCCTTACCGAGAAGGAATTCGAACAGCTTTGCAAGTATTATAAAGGCCTCGGCGCAGATAATAGCTCCGGTGCAGTTATGAATTATGACGAATTATTTGCGACCCCTGATGCGGAGAGTAACACTATAGTGAATAAAGATAGTGTGGCAAGCTGTTTTAAAGAGATAGCGAATCAGTACGGAAAAGAGGCGGCCATCCGTGCGATGGAATCTTTTCTCAAGCGTAGGTATACACGCTTAAATGGCCTTTCATTACGGGCAACAACTTTATTTCAGAAGCTTGTTGAATGTACAGTGCCGTTAACTACCGATGGCAATCAAGAAACCGATTTTTTGAATGGTCAGCGTCGATTGCCTTATGCCGACATTGATGCGGAAGTGGCATCCAAATCCATTAAGAGGGCCTCCCTTCTGTATACAAGGCCCTACAATTTGACGGATGCGGATAAGGATTTGGCGAGCAAGAAAAATGTACACCTATCCCAGTATTTCCACATCGATGCCAACGGAAAGATTCAGAGAGAAACGACACAAAGCTTCTACTTACTCTTGAGAGGCGAAACGAAGCCGACTAAAGCAGATATTTTAGCGGCTCTTTACCGTGCATGCACCGCCAATTGGCTGAATGAATGTAAAGATGATAAAGAGCTTGTTCGACAGCATGTTATCGAGTTTTGCAAACTGGCGACAGCTATTTTGAAGGCAGCTATGCTTCCGCCTTTTGTCGTCGAAAATCCACTGGAGCAGTGCTATCTTCTGGCTGTAGTAGCCTTTCATGAAGGCTATGTGCTTTTCTATACACAACGTTCAGACAATGGGGAACCGCATGAGCATGCATTGAATGATGTTGAAAAGAAGCTGAATGATAGCCGCATTGCCAAAAAGTTTTACTCAGATGAAGTTCGCGACTATTTTGATGCAAATGACGAAATTCGCAATGTGTGCCTTCAATTTGTAGCTAATTTTAGGGAAAGGGCAACGGAAGCGAAGGGGAAGGACTTTGATTGCATCTTTGGTAATAATGGTGAAGGCATTTATTCGAAGGAGTTTATCACAGAGCTTACCCAGGACAAGGCGTTCCAACCTCTCGTAGAGGAGATAACTAGACACAACCTCAGCGAAGACAGCTGTGAGAAAATTATCCGAAAGCATGTTTCGTGGATGATTCTGAATTGGTTTTTGGAAAGGCTATCGTCCGAAGCGGGCCAAGATGTTCGACACATTTTACATAATGTGAAGCCTTCCATATATACAAAGCGCACAATTAAAATAAGCTTCAAGCATTAATGCAGAAAATCTCGCTTAACTAAATCATGGAGGGATTATATGCCGCAGTACAAAGTAGGAGACAAGGTCCAAATCAATGACCAGTGTTACACGATAGCAGGTGAACCATACCTCGGCGGCTGTGCGGATGTTTATCCACTCGAGAACGAGGGCACCCGATCGGATTTTGTACTCAAGGTCTATAATCCCAAAGGCTTTGACGACTTCGGGCAAACCCTAATCAACAGAGATGTCATGCATGGCGAAAAAGAAACAACAGCAGCTGTCGGCAATGACACATTCCAAAGTCCTGTTCGTATTGTAGCTGCAGAGAAGAATATGTTCATAGAGACCAAGCTGCCTAATGACCTTGTCTCGCTGCAAAAGCTGCAGGGTAAGTTCAAAGACTTTACCGATTACGAGCGCGTAAGGGCTTCGCTTTATATCATGCTCTCGCTGGCCCGTTTTCTTGAGCGGTTGGTGGAGCTAAGCTATGCCCATCTCGACCTTTCTCTCACGAATGTTTTCGCTGCAAATATCAACTTTAAGTCCGACCGACTTGATGCGGTAACCGCACTGGTAATCGATTTCGGGATCAGCCGAAAGCTCGGAACTCCTGTTGAGAATCCTGCTTGGTCAGGAACCGAGCCACCGGAGTATCATAGCGGCAACAAGTATTTCGTATCCGAAAAAACCGATGTCTATGGTGTCGGCCAATTGCTATACTGTTTGATTTTCAATGCAAGCCAATACGAATATGGTTATTTAGAATCCAACTGTAGTAATTTGAAACTTTCGCAGCCTGTTAAGGACGAAATTAAAAATCTAATCTGCCATCTGACGGACAATAGTATGGAACATCGTCCGAGCATAGGAGGAGAAGATCGGGAGCTTTATCACGCTCTCAATAGAATGATCCAAATATTGGAAAGACGCGGATTCCATCAGGCTTTGGCACTGGAGAAAAGCCGTGAGTTGTACGAGCATGAGTGGCAGGCTAAATTTGGAGCAAATGATGACTTCAACGAAAGTTTGGTTTGCCGCCCGAAGGATTGGGACGCATTTAATACGGAAAGCAACGCCTTGCTTCTGGGCGAAGGTGGCTCGGGAAAAAGCACGCTCTTTCTACTGCTTTGGAAAAAGCTATTAGCTGATGCCACTTTGCTTCCGCTTTATATCCCTCTTCATGCCTATAAAAAAGAAAAAGGAAGCTTTTATATTAGAAGCGAAGTAAAAAGACTTTATTTTCCTGCCGAAGAAGAATGTCTTCCTGCGAATTTTTTCGCCGTCAATAGATGCATTCTCCTTCTGGATGGTCTTGACGAGGCCGAGGATCCCTCCGGCGGACTCCAAGAGGAAATTGCCATCCTTTCATCTGCGGCGGTCATATGCATCGCTTCAAGGCAGGATTATCAATGGGAAGCCACAAAAGACTTTAAAACCTGGTATTTGGAGCCATTACCACTTGAGACGGTAATGGACTACCTGGAGAAAAAGAAGGTTGCTTTACCTGAAGAGGAAACAACAGTTCAACTGCTGCGTTTTCCGTTCTTCTTGAAAATCTATAGCAAGGGGGCAAAAACAAAAGCGGATATTCTGCAAGCGCATGTAGACCACCTGCTTAATCAGTTTAAAAGGGGCTATCCCAATTCAAGTCGATTTAATGAACTTCGCCGGGTTGTAAAAATGACCCTCCCCAAATTTGCGTTTGAAAACGGAAGGACTTTTGAGGTGAAAACCTTTTCGGATGACGAAACTCGCATCGAAAACATTTTGCCAACCGGCCTTCTTATCGGTGAAAGCAACGGAACATACACCCGCTATACATTTGTGCATCAGATATATTCCGAATTCTTTTCTGCCAAATATGTTGAATCCGAGCTTCAGAATGTCCAGCACATGGAAAAGGATAATCCTGGTGAAAAAATTGAAATACCCAGGTGTTTGGGCGCCTGTAAACTATCAAATGAGATACTTCTTTTTTTAGGTGAAATTTTCGGCGAATGTATTGGAAAACCCTCAGCGATTCAAGCACTTTTACACCAGCCGGGTTTCTTGGAGAGTAAGTGTGGCATTCAAGCTACTATTGCAGTTCGTAATTTAGTTGAGTGCTTGAAACTCTCTAGAGGAAATGAGTTGGATCAGATGAATTTTTCCAGGCTTGATCTCCGCCTGTGTTCTTTTGTGAATTGCTCTCTCATCGGTTGTTGTTTTGTTGAGGCACAACTGGCGGATGGTGCTTTTTTTAATTTGGACTTCCCAATGAAAGATATCTCTATAACAAATAACGGATCTATTATAGTCTTGACTGAAGTACATTTTTTATTGGTGTATGAGAGGCACTTTGGAATCTGCGTTTTGAGAGCAAAAATTGCCGCCTCAGATGCTTTTTATGTATCCGGGAATCTGATTGTATTTGCGGCACACTCCGGGGGAATCACTTGGTTTGATACAGAAAGCCTGATGAATGGGCAAATAAGCGGCATCACTTATGCGTCCGAAATTAAAGGCGTTTTCTTAGACAAACGCGGCTCATCATTGGCGGTTTATCTTGACAATCGTCCAAACAATACGGCCAAAATCGTTTTTTATCACCTCACCAAAAAAGAAGGAGAGTATGATGCTGTATGCAAATGGACGGCTTCCCTAGATACATATTTGCCGCAAAGAGCGGTCCCGTTTGCTCCTGAGTTTTCGGAACTGGATGAGGATGAGCTATTAGAGTTTCGAGGAATTTCAATTCGGGATGGTAAGTTGCTTGTAATGCTGCAGGGAAACGCATCACTTGATCCGTATTTCTATATTTGTTTTGCGGCTATTGGTGAGAATGCTGGGAAGATAGTACATAAAGCATACATACATGAACCGGACTCGGGCTATTCTCTTTATGATGTGAAATTCAATGAAGGGAAGTTGATTCTTTGCTATAATGATATACCACCCTACCAACTGGTGGAATATGACTTGTTTGACGGGAAAACAAGTCCATTTTGTCTAGGACAGAGATATGCTAATGAACTCACCACTGTTATTATGGCTGGCAATGTTACCGCCGGCCTAGCTTATACACAGCGTGGACTACAGATGGCATTCTGTCTTGGAGACGAGAATCCATTTACTGTATCTTTTTCATCATATGTAGGGCAAGATGTTGCGGAATATGTAACGAAACTCGCACTATCGGATAATGGTATTTATTTTGCGGTGTATCGCCCTTTGTGCGATGCAAACGGCACTCCTTTTGACTATAACGCTTCCGGCGTTATCGAGATTTATAAATTAGGTGAACATAGCGCAAATGCTGTAATAAGAATTCCCATTTCGGCAGGAAACGTCACGGTGTCCGCTTATAATGCAAAGCGGTTTCTTGTTTCTTCAACGAACGGGCATTTGGCCTTCTATAATGGGCAGCATTTTAATGCCATACCTCCTACTGTTGGTGAAAGAAACAAGTTCTTTTGCACCTGGATTGATAGCTCAAGGTTTCTCCTCTGCGGAAGAAGTTGCAACTATATCTCTATGTATAAGGTAAATAACACAAAATGTCTTCTGGAGGAAATTAATTTTCCCGAGATTCGCAATTGCCAGCGGGCAGAAAACATCTGCACTACGCAAGACCCAGAATATACAGTATTTGTAGCCTCCACCTCCACAGGTTATATTTGTATTTATTCGAGTGACCTGAAGAAAATGCAGCAACTTGCTTTACCGAAGGGCGTTTTTGGGGGGGTTGATGTTACATCTGAAGGCGACTACATAATTCTTCCAGTAAGTGGCGGCCCAAAGGTTTATAAAAAAGCCGAAGATTATGCTTTTGCTCACGAAGTCAAAGATGAACATGGTATTTGCCAGTGGGATTATGAGCTTATGGGGAAATATTTGCTTTTGACCACAGGCATTTTGCATTTGCGCCGGACTAAACTTCTTTTCAGCCTTGATGCGGGATACTTTAGAAAAACCGATGATCTACGAGTGCTGCCGAAAAACGGGTTGCAGACGGGAAAGCAACGACAATTGACGGATATTCTGCGAAAAAAGCATGTCTGCTTCAAACGAAAAACAGGATTTATATATCTCGAAGAAAATGCTGCTGTCAATGATACCGTTAAAGCGTGGCAGGTTTTTTCCGTCTTGCTAGATGAGGAGAACATGAATTTCATCGAAGAATGCGTGGGCGTTGTCAAGACATACGGCAATGATATTGTGCTGAACCTCTCAGACTGCGAAGACGCTTTCTTTGTGGTCGAAGGCAGTGTCATGCAGGTAGTTCATCTTGATAAGCCCGAAGAAATGCCTATGTTTTTGGTGGTGACCAAGACACGGGGGTTGTCCGGAGCTCGATTCAGTTCTAATGTTGATCCCACGCTCAAAGGTTACCTCGAGCAAAACGGCGCTGTTTTTGAGGAATGATTGCTAAAAAGGACGCTGTGCCAAGCACAGCGTCCTTTTTCGCCTTGTCTACGCGGAACAACATCCCATCTCCGCTTGCGGGAATCGTCACCCACCGTTTTTTTCTTATATACATCCAGCATAATAAAAAACACCCTTCTTCTCAAGTGGTATATTATCGCTATACTATTAAAGAAAGAAGGTTCGTGTATGTTCAAAAAATTCACCTCGGTCCTCCTGGCGTTTCTCTTGGCTTTCCTCTGCGCTTCCAATGCTTTTGCTGCCGCCCTGTATTATCCCGCATGCAGCTATGACGGAGAGTCCATTGTGGATGCCCTTGATTCGATTGGCGTCGAAAGTTCCTATGCTCACCGCGAGGCAATCGCGCAGGCCAATGGCATCAGCGATTATCATGGCACAACTTTGCAAAATAAACGCCTGCTGAACCTGGCGAAAGCTGGCAAACTTCGTGCCGCAGAAGGAGGCGTACAAGGAGAAAGCGTCTCTATTCTTTCGCCGCAGACAGACGGCTATTCAGCGACTTTGCTTAGTGGAGCTCAGGAACCCGCCAGGGACATGGTTCAGGTTGTTAACTCGTGCCAACTTCACGAAGAGCCCTACGCAAAAGCGGATGCTGTTACTGCCGTTGCTCCCGGCGACTGCTTTGAGGTCTTGGCGGAAACTTTAAACGACTACAATAACCTCTGGTACGAGGTTTCGTGGGCTGGTAAAAATGCCTACATTTTCTCCGGCCATGTTACTAAGCATACTCATGATTTTCATGTCGTTGTTGATGAGACACTCAGCGTCTGCCGGTGCGGCGCTGTTTCAACAACAAAGGGCGGTGCCGCACAGTTAGTAAGCTTGGGGGGTGAAGCCACACTCACCGCCTCCTTGCCGGTAGCGGCAGCGGCTTTGGAGTCTTTGGGCTGCGACATTACAGTAGCTGCTGGAGCGGCTTTCCCGCTGGTAGCCGTTGTTACTGTTGGCAGCCTTGTCATATACATGGCGGTGTCCGCATCGGCTACCCAGGTCGATGTGGAATCGGTTCAGTTGGCCACCAAAGACGACTGTACATCGCTTATGGAAAAACAAAGTACTGGTGACGGAGCCTATTACAAGGCCTGTACCATTCCCAACTCTGGAGCGTTACTTATATACCCCAAGTCGATGGACATCTTTGAGGCAAATCGTTTTCTCAAGTGGATAGTGCAGTCTCCGGCAAGCATCAAGGTGAGCGATGAAACGAATACGCCCATCGTAAGCGTGTGGTGTATGGAGGAGCGCGATGCGCGATCTTTGTGCGAAAAGTGGAGCAAAAACCGTATGGGTGACTATTCGTATGGCTCGAGCCGTGATTACGACTCTTACTACGAGATCGACTTGGATGCGAGTGGTGGCCCCAAAGAAGGGTACTTCCAGCATTATCACCTGTGGTATCGCCCTTATCTTTTGAACTGGCTAATGAAGGTTAAGGAAACACATGTGTTCTTCGGTCTGCCATATGTCAATGTTGCTTAACTGACAGCGTGCGACAGCATTCGGGACATCCTGAATGCTGTCGCTATTTCTTACTTATTATCGTCTTAGGAGAAATCCCCGAAGCCATTACGAATTACGGTGAACTCCTCGCCAGAAAGTTAGTAGACAGAATCACCGTTTCCGATGAGGAAATTGTGGTGGAAATGAAATCCGGATTGGAGATAAAAGCGAAAACATAAAGAAAAGATGGGCATAAATGAAACCAGGAGCCGACTTTTTAAGATCAGTTCCGGGAGATTTTTGTTGTATGTCTAAAAATAATTAAATTGGTTCTGATATCATCAACTCGCATCCAGAAAACGATTTGCAGGCAGGAAAGATATAGACAATTTCGGTTGCACGATCTCGGCAGGAATTCATCCGCCGGACCCATTCCATTTGATTGTTGGTTTTCGGCGTTTCTGTGATGCCCTCTGCATCTGCCATTTGCTTTACCAGCCGAAGAAAAAGGTTCTCTCCCTGCCGGTCAATATCCGCAAGATAGGCATTCAATGCGCCACTGGTCAGCAGATTGGCATATCGTCCACAGTGGCACCTCTTAAGATAGCGGAGATGCCGCTGTCCCCATATCCCGATTGGCTGATCTTCTTCCGGCTCATCATCTCCGGCGATCAGATAATAGTCACCAACCAATTCATATTTCAGCCCTGCGCGTTCATCTGTGACAAATCTCTCCATTTGTATAACCTCCTGTTCCTTTCTGCAACCATTGTAGCCCGAGAAACAGGAAAAATCGAATGTGCAGAGGCAGAATCATCGCCTTAGGATTTTACTAAGACGATGATTCTGCATAAAGCCAATATCACGAAATTAAGGAAAAATATAAAAAGGAATTATGCGGCGCTATGTATCCCTGAAAATTGAACATCCATGATTTGATCAGTAGGTTGGTAAATATCAATATTTCTGCCAAACTTCTGTTGCAATTTGGCTTTTAACAACCCAGCAACTTTTTTACCATAAGCATATGCCGTCTTATCTTCGGAAAAAGCAGCCTCGGCTACAATCATTGCGTCGCCCGTATCTTTGCGTCCCTGCCTAGCCATTTCAACCCTGTGTGCATAAAACTTTCTTTTCGATTCATCTTCCGCTTCCGCCATGGCTTCACTGATAAGTGCAATTGCATCCCGCTCAGCCAGTTGCAACCCTTCGTTACTACAGATTTTTACGATGTGGCAGGCATTGCAATAATACATTTCTATGTCATTAAAATGGGCAACTACGCATTTGACTCTAGGGTCAAACTCAATTTGTCCTTTTATTGCTTGTATTTCACTGTCGTACAAGCCATCACGATCCCTGTAAATAATCACCGTCAAATTGGGATTGATATTAAGAAGGAAACTTGCAAACATCTTTGCTGATTCTATTTTACTTACGCTGTTATAAGAATAAACCTGAAACTCGTTTCTGCCAAAACCTGAAGACTCCAAAATACCTCTCAAATATTTACGGCTCATTTCAGAGGAGTCTTCCGTAAGGATAACATATTTCAAATCTCCATTTTTTATATGGTCATATTCATCCAACGCACCTAATTCAAGTAACCCTACATAATGGTCATAAGGCGAGCTGGAGATTGCTCCATTCTTTACCAAGAAAAACCGCGCGTCCTCGTGCAAAGCCGACATCAAATGACGAGAGTGAGTAGATATAAGAATCGTTGTCTCAGTTCTATCCGAAAGTGAGACCAATAATGTTGCAAGCGCCCTTTGATTATTTGGGTGCAGATGCGAGTCCGGTTCATCAAGTAATAGAAGGGCTGGCTTAAAATAATTAACATATGCTGCAATTTGAATTGCCTGTAAAACGCCAGTTCCTGCAAGGTCGATCGGAAGCATCGGATCGGATGGATTTAATTGAAATCTTACATCAATAGAACCATCTACATTGGGGTTTGCGCTAATCGTAAAGTCTATAGCTGGAAAAATAACTTTCAAATCCGATAGGAAAAGCTCCCATTTCTCTGCATCTTGCGAAAGCAGGTTAATAACATTTCGAAAAACTGTATTTGAATCGCCCTTTGCAGCGATTCTCCTTACTATACCAACGGTTCGTATTTCCTCCTCAAATGGAATTCCAGCAAGGCCAGGAACATACATACAGAAAGGATTCTCTAGTGATGCTAAATGCTGTCCTACAGTTTCTCCTTCAAAACGGGCTGCAATATTCTTATTTCTTCCCTTTCGGAAAGTTGCGGTCACTTTTTCGTTACTGTCTTCAACGAAGGTCACTGAAATTCCTAAATTAATATCCTCTTTAAGAATACCACCCTTTGCTAAAACATATGGATCTTTGACTGGAGAATAGATAAGTTGGTCGGGATAGACAGATGTAGCCCATACACTATTTTTATCAAATTTTGTAGTTTGAGAGTAAAGCTTTGCTGTCTGTGCAACTGATGTAGCAAACTGAAGTGCTTGTAAAACGCTGCTTTTTCCTGAGTTATTAGCGCCAACTAAGACATTGATCTTGCCCAAATCAAGTGTTGCTGATTCGATAGATTTAAAACGCTCGATAGTAATCTGCTTCACCATCACTATCCCCCCATAGACCATCACTAGAATTCTAATGTTACAAAAATAGAAAGCAGGAACAAATCGACTGTATTATACCATTTTCATGCTCCAGACGCAAGTTCACAGATATGCACGAATCGATATTATAGCAAAAAAGCGCCGTCTTGGGATCACTCCCAAGACGGCGCTTTTCTGTTGTGGATCAGAGCGAACACTTCACGGCAAAACCGCCGCTGAAGAAATAGGTGTTCGTCCAATACCTGTTTGGTGGAGATGGGGGGAGTTGAACCCCCGTCCGAAAGCGCTTTGACAGGAACTTCTCCGGGCGCAGCGGGTTTTTGCGGGACGCTGTGCGTCCCCGTTCCCTTCAGGACAGGCAAACCGGCAAGCCTGTCCGTCCGGTAGCTTCATCATGCATGGCACGCGCAAAGCTTAGCGTGCGCACGTTCACCACTCATCGACGCTCCGCTGCCGGGCCGTGGTCCTCCCGGCGGGAACGCTCGCTAATTAAGCAGCGAGAAGAACAGTTTCGTTGTTGTTCTTTAATTTATAAGATGCCCGTTTTATGGCGGTCAGGCGCCGCCGCCCGCTATTCCTGCCTCCACACCCCCGTCGAAACCGGTACATCCCCATGATGTCGGGTGCGTCGGCCGCCCGCGCCGCTCTCGCGGCGCGGACAGGAACACATTCTGAAAAATCAGACGAAACTGTCGGTGTTTTGTTTCCTCAGCAGGTCTCCGGCTCCGGATACTCGACGCCGAAGGTCTCGACCGTGACGGTTTTCATCTTCTGCTCGTGGGTGGGCTTGTCGTTGAACATGCTGCGCGGGGTGCGCGCGATGGCGTCGACCACGTCCATGCCCTCGGTCACCTTGCCGAACGCAGCGTACTGCTTGTCGAGGTGCGGGGCGTCCATGTGCATGATGAAAAACTGGCTGCCGGCGGAGTTCGGATCCATGGCGCGGGCCATGGACAGCACGCCGCGGGTGTGCTTGAGGTCGTTTTTGAAGCCGTTGCTCGTGAACTCGCCCTCGATGCTGTAGCCCGGGCCGCCCATGCCGGTGCCGGTCGGGTCACCGCCCTGGATCATGAAGCCGGGGATGACGCGGTGGAAGATCACGCCGTCATAAAACCCCTTCTTGACGAGACTGATAAAGTTGCGGACGGTGTTTGGCGCGATCTCCGGATAGAGCTCGGCGCGGATGATGCCGCCGTCTTCCATTTCAATGGTGACAATCGGATTGCTCATCAGTAATTTTTCTCCTTTATCGTTCTGTCGATCTCGCGCTTGGCGCTGCGCTGCGCGTCGGCGTCGCGCTTGTCGTAGAGCTTTTTGCCCTTGCACAGGCCGAGCTCCACCTTCACGCGGCTGTCCTTGAAATACAGCGACAGCGGCACGAGCGTCAGCCCGTCCTGCTTCGTGCGGGCGTAGAGCTTCGTGATCTCCCGCCGGTGCATGAGCAGGCGCTTCGGCCGGTCGGGGTCGCGGTTGTAGATGCTGCCGTGCTCGTAGGGGCTGATGTGGATGCCGTAGGCAAACAGCTCCCCGTTTTTCACGGTGCAGAACGAATCCTTCAGATTGACCGTGCCCGCGCGGATGGACTTGACCTCGGTGCCGAAGAGCTCCACACCGGCCTCGAACCGCTCGAGCACGAAATAGTCATGCAGGGCCTTGCGGTTGGCCGCGACCTGCTTGACGCCCTTGGCTCTCGGCATGGCGGGGACCTCCTTCGTGCGAAATCGTGGATATAGTTTAGCACATCCGGCGGCAAATGAAAAGAGCGAAATCAGCAGAAATAACGCTGAAGGGTCGCAACGGCATCGCGGCGGGCGACCACGTCGCCGTGTTCGCCGATGTGTGCGTACAGTTCCTCGGTGCACGGCAGCGGCTCGCCGAACTCGAAGAGCGCGTTCGGCAGCGCCTCGTCCTCGGCGCGCACGAACAGCTCCCAGCCGCCGTCTATGTACACCACGTCCGAGTCGAGCCCGGCCGGAAAACAGCCCAGCGCTGCGGTCAGGTCCGCAAACGAGCGGAACCGGAATCGGCGCGGCGGGTCGGAAATGGGTCTGGCGATGAGCAGCACCTCCTTTTCGGCAACGAACAGTTCGATCTTCATACTTGTCCAGGGCGCGAGCCCGTGCGTCTCGAGCGCACTGTCGACGGCGGTGCGGATGTCGGCCTCGCGCAGCGCGGCCCACTCGGCGCGCGATATGCGCATGGCCACGGCGCCGGCGTCAGCGGTTTCCACAAGCATGGGAATGGCCTCCCTTGGTGTCGGTTTCCGGACAGACGTCCGGTTAGGCTCAGTATAGCGTTCGAGCGCGCGTTTCGCTACTCAAAATATATGGCAATCGGCGCAGGAATATGGTATCATGCCAATTGAAAAAAGGAGTGGATGTTTCATGGAACTGATCGAAGAAAAGCTCAGGACGCTCACGAGCTACCACGGCGTGATCGTCAACGTCCGGCTCGACGAGGCGCGCCTGCCCGACGGCAGCACGGCCAAGCGCGAGGTCGTGGAGCATCCGGGCGGCGTGACGGTCCTGCCGCTGGAGGCCGACGGCACGGTCTGGTGCGTGCGGCAGTACCGCTATCCGTTTTCGCGCACGCTGCTCGAGGTGCCGGCCGGCAAGCTCGAGCCGGGTGAGGCGCCGGAGCTGGCCGCGGCGCGCGAGCTCTCGGAGGAAACGGGCCTGACGGCCGGCCGACTGCAGTATCTGGGCGCGAACTTCACCTCGCCCGGCTACTCGGAGGAGGTGCTGCACATCTATCTGGCGCGCGACCTGCACCGCGGCGCGGCGCACCTCGACCCCGGTGAATTTCTGAACGTGGAGCGGCATCCGCTGGAAGATTTGGTGCAGATGGCGCTCAATGGTGAACTCTGCGACGGGAAAACGACAGTTGCCCTGCTGAAAACACAGCTTTTGCTCGCGCGCGAGCGCGGCGAGGCGGCTGGCAGCGGGTTATGATTGCTTTTCCGCGAAAAGCATGCTATAATTCATCGTTAGGTTCCGCTAAAATCGGGCAAGCTACGCACGGAGCGTATTTGCCCGGCCACAGATGCGGAGCTGCACTCTGCTTTCGCAGCATGAGAGGTGTCAAATAGTTTGGATAGATATGTAATACATGGCGGCAGACCCCTGCACGGGGAGATCGAGATCAGCGGCGCGAAAAATGCGGCCGTGGCGATCATTCCGGCAGCGCTGATGGTCGACGGTGTCTGCCGGATCGAGAATATGCCCCAGATCAGCGACGTGGATATGCTCCTGAAGATCCTGCAGGGGCTGGGCGCGCGGGTGGAATACCTCAGCCCCTCCGCCGTCGAGATCGACTGCACCCAGGTGCGCTTCACCGAGCCGCCGTATGACCTGATGCGCAAGATCCGCGCGTCATACTACTTCATCGGCTCGATGCTCGGCCGCTTCGGCTCGGCCAAGACGACCATGCCCGGCGGCTGCAATTTCGGCGTCCGGCCGATCGACCAGCACATCAAGGGCATGACCGCGATGGGCGCGAACGTCGAGGTGAAAAACGGCTTTGTCTACGCCGACACGCCGGACGGCCGCCTGCACGGGGCAAAGGTATATCTGGATAAGGTCTCGGTCGGCGCGACGATGAACATCATCATCGCGGCGACGCTTGCGCGCGGCCGCACCGTGATCGAGAACGCGGCGCGCGAGCCGCACATCGTTGACCTCGCCAACTTCCTCAACTCCATGGGCGCCGACATTCGCGGCGCCGGCACGGATTCCATCCGGATCCAGGGGGTCGACCGCCTGCATGGCGGCACGTACAGCGTTATCCCCGACCAGATCGAGGCGGGCACGTATATGACGGCCTGCGCTGCGGCCGGCGGGGAAGTGCGCCTCGCGAACGTGATCCCGCGTCATCTGGAGTGCATCAGTGCCAAGCTGCGCGAGATGGGCGTCACCGTCGTCGAGGGTGGGGACAGCGTGCTCGTGCGCAGCAACGGCCGCCTGCGTCCCACCAGCGTCAAGACCCAGCCGTATCCCGGCTTCCCGACGGATATGCAGCCGCAGATCAGCGTGGCGCTGTGTCTGGCCGACGGCACGAGCTTCGTGACCGAGGGCGTGTATGACAATCGTTACAAGTACATTCAGGAGCTTGGCCGCATGGGCGCGGACGCGCACGTGGACGGCTGCACGGCCATCATCAACGGCGTGGAGGGCCTGCACGGCGCGGAAGTCCGGGCGTGCGACCTGCGCGCCGGCGCCGCCGTGGTCATTGCGGGCCTGTGCGCCGCGGGGGAGACCGTGGTCACGGACATCCATTTTATCGAGCGCGGCTATGAAAACTTCGTCGGCAAGCTGCGCGGTGTCGGGGCCGACATCGTGCTCGAGCGCGACAGCGCTGAGCAGTGCGCGGCGGCCGCTGCCGAATGAACATCGCACTGTTTGCCAGCGGGTCGAGCGGCAACTGCGCCCTCGTGTCCGACGGCGAGACGCATATTTTGATCGACGCCGGCATTTCCGCGCGGCGCATCCGCGCGGGGCTCACTGCGCAGGATGTCGCGCCGGCCGACCTCGCGGGCGTGCTCGTGACGCACGAACACTCCGACCACGTCAAGGGCCTGACCGTCCTGCTGCGGCGCGATCCCGTGGCGGTGTATGCGCTGCCGGCGGTGTGCGCCGCGCTGCGCAAGCTGCTGCCCGAGCGGACGGACTGCCTGCACGAGATCGTGCCGGGGGAACCCTTTTGCCTCGGCAATGTGCGCGTGACGGCGTTTCCCACGCCGCATGACGCGGCCGGGAGCTGCGGCTACCGGCTCGACGGGTCGGCGCGCTTCGGCTTCTGCACCGACCTCGGCACCGTGACGGACGCCGTGCGCGCGGCGCTGTGCGGCGTGGACTGTGCCGTCATCGAGGCAAACCACGACCTGGAACTGCTGCGCACCGGGCCTTACCCGATTTATCTCAAGCGCCGGATCGCATCCGATCACGGCCATCTGTCCAATGAAGGCGCCGGGGCGCTGGCGGTGTACCTCGCGGAAAACGGGGCGCAGCAGCTCATCCTCGGCCATCTCAGCCGGGAGAACAACACCCCGCGCGCCGCGCTCGACACCGTGTCGCAGGCGCTCGCGGACGCGGGATTTTTGCCCGGTGAGCAGCCGGAGCTCTATGCCGCGCCGGCCGATACGCCGCTCGTGCTTGCGGCGGGAAAGGCGTGCGTATGCTGTCGATAACGCTCCTGTGCGTTGGAAAGATGCGCGAGACCTATTATATCTCCGCGTTCGCGGAATATGCCAAGCGGCTGGGCGCCTATTGCCGGTTTGAACTGGCGGAGCTGCCGGAGCAGCGTCTGCCGGAGCGCCCGTCGCAGAAAGAGATCCGCGCTGCGCTGGAAAAAGAGGCGCAGGCCATCCGCGCGCGCATCCCGAAGGGCGCGGCCGTGATTGCCATGTGCGTCGAGGGCAGGCTCCTCTCGAGCGAGGCGCTCGCGCGGCAGCTCGCCGGTTACGCTGCGGGCGGCACGTCGAAGGTGTGCTTTCTCGTCGGCGGGTCGTTCGGCCTCGACGAGGGTCTCAAGCGCGAGGCGTCGCTGCGGCTGAGCATGTCGCCGATGACGTTTCCGCACCATCTGGCGCGCGTCATGCTCGCCGAGCAGATCTACCGCGCGTGCACGATCAACGCGGGCACGCAATATCATAAATGAAATAGGAGAAACAACATGGCGCAAGAGCTGAAAGCAGAGTGGGGCAGATCGCTTCCCGGCGATTTGCTCAAGCGCTGGCCGCGCGATGCGGACGGCGAACCGGTGCCCCCGGCAATGCTGACCAAGTGCACGGGCGTGGATATGGACGACGTGCTGCTGGTCAATATGCTGGAGGCCTATGGCATCCCCTGTCTGAAAAACTATCCCGGGGACGGTCAGTTTGGCAAGATCATGTTAGGTATGTCCGGTTACGGAGTGGAAATTCTGGTTCCTGAGACGCTGCTTGCCGATGCGCAGGCACTTCAGGAAGGCTGCGCTGAGGCGCTGACGGAAGGAGACGACAATGCGTAATTACATGGAAGAATACCAGCGCTGGCTCGACAGCCCCGCGCTCTCCAATGCGGAGTGGGAAGAGCTCAACGCCATCCGCGATGACAAAAAAGAGATTGAGAGCCGCTTTTTCGCCCCGCTCGAGTTCGGCACGGCCGGCCTGCGCGGCGAGATGGCGCTCGGCTGCCGCCGCATGAACATTCACGTCATCCGCCACGCCACGCAGGCGTTTGCGGAGGTCATCAAGGCCGAGGGCGAGAGCGCGTGCGCGCGCGGCATCGCCATCTGCTTCGACTGCCGCGTCAACAGTGAGCGCTTTGCCCGCGAGGCGGCGGGCGTCATGGCGGCCAACGGCATCCATGTGCGCATTTTCGACGCCCTGCGCCCGACGCCGGAGCTGTCGTTCGCCGTCAAGCACTACGGCACCACGGCCGGCCTGAACATCACGGCCAGCCACAACCCAAAAGAGTATAACGGCTACAAGGTCTACTGGTCCGACGGGGCGCAGCTCCCGCCGCAGCACGCTGCCGCCATCGCCAAAAACATGGAGCGGCTGGACATCTTCAACGATATCCAGCGCATGGACTTTGACGACGCGGTGCGTCAGGGCCTTGTGGAGTTCATGGGCGCGGAGACGGACGAGGCGTTTTTGTCCAACGTTCTGCGCCAGCCGATCGACCCGGACGTTGTCCGCCGCGTGGCCGACCGGTTCAAGATCGTCTACACGCCGTTTCACGGTGCGGGTTGGCACCTCGTGCCTGAGGCGCTGCACCGCCTGGGTATGACGCAGGTCATCCCCGTCAAGGAGCAGATGGTGCTCGACGGCACGTTCCCGACCGTCAAGAGCCCGAACCCGGAAAATCCGGAGGGCTTCTATCTGGCCGTCGACCTTGCCAAGGAGGTCGGCAGTGACCTCATCCTCGGCACGGATCCGGACTCCGACCGCGTCGGCGTCATGGTCCGCGGCACGGACGGGGAGTACCGCACCATCACCGGCAACCAGATGGGCGTGCTGCTGCTCGACTATATCATCACGGCGCGCCGCCGCAAGGGCACGCTGCCGGAAAACGCGGCTGCGATCTCGACGATCGTCACGTCCAAAATGGTGCGCCGCATCTGCGATGTGAACGACATCCACTTTGACGAGACGTTCACGGGCTTCAAATTCATGGCCGAGAAGCTGGCCGAGTACCAGCGCGACGGTTCGTATCAGTACGTGCTTGCCTTCGAGGAGAGCTACGGCTACATGATGGGCGACTATGTCCGCGACAAGGACGCCGTGACCGCCTGTGTGATGATCACGGAGATGGCGGCGTACTACTTCGAGCAGGGCATGACGCTCGCGCAGGCGCTCGACGCGCTGTATGAAAAGTACGGCTTCTACGGGGAGCGCACGCTCAACCTCGTCATGCCGGGTCTCGACGGCCTGGAGAAGATGCGCGCGCTCATGGCGCAGCTGCGCCGCGAGCCGCTGCAGGAGATCGCCGGCACGAAGGTCGTGCGCATGCGCGACTATCAGGACGGCTCGGTGTACGTCATGGGCCTCGGCAAGATGGACAAAACGCCCATCTCCGGCTCGAACGTGCTGTACTTTGAGCTGGACGACGGCTGCTCGTTCATCGTCCGCCCGTCCGGCACGGAGCCGAAGATCAAGGTGTACATCCTTGGCGTCGGCGCGACGCGCCCCGAGTGCGACGAGCGCGTGCAGCGCTATGCGCAGTTTGCCGAGACGCTGCGCGGCTGAACACACATCCAATGCACCGGCCCTCCGGCAATGCGCGCCGGAGGGCCGGCTTTTCGAGGGGAAGCGTATGAAAGAAAAACTCAAACAGCTCTTCGGGCTCTTCGGCGCGTTCGCCGTCGTCGGTGTGACGACGTTCGGCGGCGGCTATGCCATGCTGCCGGCCCTGCAGCGCGAGGTCGTGGAAAAGCGCCGTTGGGCGACCGAAGAGGAGGTCATGGACTGGTACGCCATCGGTCAGTGCACACCGGGCGTCATCGCGGTCAACACCGCCACCTTCGTCGGGCAAAAGCAGGCAGGCATCTGGGGCGGCATCTTTGCCACGCTCGGCGTCGTGTTCCCGTCGCTGATCATCATCATGATCATCGCGGCCTTCATTCAGAACTTTGCGCACCTGCCCGCCGTGCAGAATGCGTTCGCGGGCATTCGCGTGTGCGTGTGCGTGCTGATCCTCAACGCCGTCGTGAAGCTGTGGAAAAAGTCCGTTGTGGACTGGAAGACGTTCCTTGTCTTTCTGCTCGTGTTCGCGGGCAGCGTGTTTTTGAACATTTCGCCGGTGCTGTACGTGCTTGCGGCTGCGGTCGCGGGCATCGTGATCCGGGAACTGGAGGCACGTAAGGCATGATCTATCTGCGTCTGTTCTGGGAGTTTTTCAAGACCGGTCTCTTTTCCGTCGGCGGCGGTCTGGCCACGCTCCCGTTTATCTACGACATGTCCGACCGCACGGGCTGGTTCACCTATCAGCAGATCGCGGATATGGTCGCGGTGTCGGAGTCCACGCCCGGTCCGATCGGCGTCAATACGGCGACCTATGTGGGCTACGTCACAGCCGGCGTCCCCGGCTCGCTCATTGCGACGCTGGGTCTCGTGACGCCCGCGGTCATCTGCATCCTCATCATCGCCTCATGCCTGAAAAAGTTCCGGGAAAACCGCTTTGTCGACCACGCCTTTTACGGGCTGCGTCCGGCGTCCGCGGGGCTGATCGCGGCGGCGGGCTTTGGCGTCGTGCGCATTTCGCTCCTGCACGAGAGCACCTTCCGGGCAAGCGGCCGGTTTGCCGATCTGTTTTTCTGGAAGGGGCTGCTGCTTGCGGCCGTTATCTGGGTGCTGACGAATGTCGTCAAGCCGACGAAAAAGCTGCACCCGATCGTGTACATCGCGGCGTCCGCCGTGGCCGGCATCGTGTTCTCGTTTGCCGGGGCGTGAGCGTCAGATCAGGTTTGCCAGAACCCACATACACAGCGCGGAGATCGCTCCGTGCAGCAGGCGCCCGGCCGTGTGCCGGGCGCTTTTGATATCCGTTCCGGCGAGCACTGCCGCCGTCTGGCAGTGCACCGATACGCCGCCCCAGCCGATGAGAAAGGCTGCAAGGGCGAGGTTTTCCGGCGTCGGCGTCAGCCCCTGCATCGCGCCGATACCCGTGCCGAGCTCGAGCACGCCTGTGCACAGGGCGCGCGCAAAGTGCAGCTCCAGCCCGAGGCGCGCAGAGAGCGTGCCCACCAGCGCGGGCAGCAGCCCGGAGGCATCGAGCATACCGGTCACGACGCTGAATGTGACCACAAAGCCGCTGACCGTCAGCACTGCGCACACGGCGCTGCGCACGGCCTCCGGCAGCGCCTGCGCGAGCGACACGGCGGCGATCTGTCCGCGCGGCTCCGGCTCGAAGCCGCCGCTGCGCGGGGCGAAGAGCATCCCGACGAGCACGGCCGACAGCACGTGCACGCTGTAGAGCAGCAGCCCATAGCCGGCGCTGTGAAACACGCCCACGCCCGCCGCGCCGACGAGAAACGCAGGACCGGAATTGTTGCAGAACGCGAGCGCACGCTCCGCCTGCTCGCGAGTGAGCGCGCCGCTGCGCCGCAGCCGCGCCACGGCGTCCGCGCCGAGCGGATACCCGCCCGTCACGCCCAGCAGCAGCGCCGATGCGCCCGCGCCGCCGATGCCGAAGAGCTTTTGCGTCACGGGCGAGAGCAGCCTGCCCAGGATCCCCGGCAGCCCGAGCTGCTGCAGCAGCGACGAGAGCATAAAAAACGGCAGCAACGACGGCACGATCATCTGCGCGCAGAGGCTCAGCCCCGCGCGCGCGCTCTCGAGCGCCGCCTGCGAGCACAGCAGCAGCGCGCCGAGCGCCGTCAGCGTCACCGCGAGCGCGATGTAATTGCCCCGTTTGCTTTCCACCGGCATCCCTCCCAGAAGCATGTTCTCGTGCATTTGTATGCCTGTCCCGGCCTAAACTTGCCTGCGGGCGCATAAAATGGCTTGCAGCGAAGGGGGTGAGCCGGTGAAGCGGCTGTCAGATATTCCGCTCGAGATCGCGGAGCGGCTGGACCTGCCGGCGGAATCCGTGGCCGGTGTGCCGAAGCTGACCGTGACCGGCCGGCGCCGCGCGCTGGTGGAAAACCACTGCGGTCTGCTCGAATACAGCCACGAGTGCATCGTGGTCGACGGCGGGCGGGTGCGCGTGTGCATCCGCGGCACGAACCTGCAGCTCGTGGCCATGGACAGCACGGCGCTGCTGATCTCCGGCACGATCGCGTGTGCCGAATTTGCGTGAGGTGATGGGTTTGACGCGGTGGATCCTGGCCCTTTGCGGCTATGTGCGGCTGGAGGTGTGCGGCGTGCACCCGGAGCGCGTGCTCAATGCGTGCGCGGCGGCGGGCATCGCCTGCACGGCGTCCGAGCCGGTGGACGCCTATACGCTGCGCATCACGGTGCGTGCGCGCTGCGCGGATACAGTGACGGAGCTGGCGCGCCGGAGCCAGTGCGAGGTGAAAACGCTCTACCGCCGCGGCCTGCCGCAGCTGCTGCGGCGCGCGGCGCGCTACCGGGGCGCGTGCGCGGGGCTACTGGCGGTGGTGCTGGCGCTGCTGGCATCGTCGCTGTTCATCTGGCGCATCGACGTGACCGGCAACGAGACGCTCACGACTGGGCAGATCCTGCGCTGTCTGGACGAATGCGGCGTGCGCCTGGGCACATACTGGCCCGCGCTGTCGAACGACCTGGTGCGCAATGACATGATCCTGCGCCTGCCGGAGCTGCGCTGGCTCACCGTGAACGTACACGGCAGCCGCGCCGAGGTGATCGTGCGCGAAAAGGAGCCCCTGCCGGACATCACGCCGGACGACACGCCCGTGAGCATTTACGCCTCCGCGACCGGGGTCATCCTGAGCATGGACGTCTACGCCGGGGAGGCGCGCGTCGCGCCCGGCGCGGCGGTGGAGCCGGGCGATGTGCTCGTGTCCGGCGCGGTCACGGACCTCGGCGGCGGGGTGCGTCCGGTGTGCGCGCGCGCCGACATCCGCGCACGCACGCGGCAGGTGCTGACAGGGCAGATCGCCCTGACGGAGACGGAAAAACAGCCCGCGCACGGCGCGCGGACGCGCTGGGCGCTGCGCGTGGGGAAAAAGCGGATCAATTTTTATCAAAACAGTGGAATTTCGGACGCGGAATGTGATAAAATCATTCATGAATATCCTTTTGCGATCCGGGGCGTGTTCACGCTGCCGTTTTCGCTGGTGCGCGAGTGCGTGCAGCCGTATCGGACGGTGGACGCGCAGGTGCCGGAGGACACGGCGCGCGCATCGCTCGAGCAGGCGCTGCTGCAGCAGCTGCGCGAGACGATCGGCGCGGACGGCGCGATCCTTTCCTATGAAACGGCGGCGGAGACCGCCGGAGGCGTGCTGACCGTGACGCTCACGGCCGAGTGCGAGCAGGAGATCGGCCGCGCGCAGGCGACGCCGGACGCGGAATTTTTACAGCTTCGGCCGCCGGCCGGGGAAGGGACTACAGCAGATGATTGAAAAAACCATGGAAGTCGACAGAATGGAGGACGTCATCAGCGTGTTCGGGTCGTTTGACCAGAACCTGCGGATGATCGAGACCGAATACAACGTGCGCGTGACCGACCGCGACGAGCAGATCCACATCACCGGCGAGGCGGAAAACGTGCTCTATGCCGAAAAAGCCATCACGGGGCTGCTGTCGCTGGCGGCCAAGGGCGAGGAGATCGGCGAGCAGAACGTGCGCTATATCTTCCGCCTTGTGCGCGAGGGCCGGGAGCAGAAAATTCAGGAGCTTGCGGGCGACGTGGTGTGCATCACGGCCAAGGGCAAGCCCATCAAGGCCAAGACGCTCGGCCAGCGTGCATATCTGGACGCCATCGAGCAAAACACGATCACGCTCGGCGTCGGCCCCGCCGGCACCGGCAAGACCTACCTCGCCGTGGCGGAGGCGGTCGCGGCGTTTCGCGCCGAGCGCGTCAACCGCATCATCCTCACGCGTCCGGCGGTCGAGGCGGGCGAGCGGCTGGGCTTTCTGCCCGGCGACCTGCAAAACAAGGTCGACCCCTACCTGCGCCCGCTGTACGACGCGCTCTTCGAGATGCTCGGCGCGGACGCCTACGCGAAGTATCTTGAGCGCGGCAACATCGAGGTCGCGCCGCTGGCGTACATGCGCGGCCGCACGCTCGACGACAGCTTCATCATCCTCGACGAGGCGCAGAATACCTCCCGCGAGCAGATGAAGATGTTCCTGACGCGCATCGGCTTCGGCTCGCACGTCGTCATCACCGGCGACGTGACGCAGATCGACCTGCCGTCGGACAAGCCGTCCGGCCTCAAGGAGGCCATCCGCATCCTCGACCGCATTGACGACATCGCCATCTGCCGCCTGACGGGCGCGGACGTCGTGCGCCACGCGCTCGTACAGAAGATCATCGCCGCCTACGAGCAGGACGACAAGCAGAAAGAAAAACGCGCTGCGGCCGCGGCCAAAAAGCCCGCTGCGCGCAAGACGACTGTGAGGAAAAAAGTATGACACAGGTGAAGATCACCATCACCCGCACGCGCCGCGGTCTGGGATTTCCGGACACGCAGCGCTATGTCAAGCGCGCGGCCGCCGCAGCGCTCAAAGCCGAGGGCGTGGCCGTCCCGTGCGAGCTCGACGTGACGCTCACGGACGATGCCGTCATCCACACCATCAACCGCGAGCAGCGCGGCGTGGACCGCGCGACGGACGTGCTGTCGTTTCCCATGAACGAGCTCACGCCCGGCGCGTTCAACCCCGATGCCTGCGAGTGGGACTATGAGACCGACCGCGCCATGCTTGGCGACATGGTCATCTCCATGGAGCGCTGCGCCGAACAGGCCGGGACCTACGGCCACAGCTTCGCGCACGAGGTCAGCTATCTGACCGTGCACTCCGTGCTGCACCTGCTCGGCTATGACCATGTGGACGAGGGCGAGGACAAGCGCCGCATGCGCGCGCGCGAAAAAGAGATCATGCGTCTACTGGACGTATAAGGAGAAACGAATGATTACCAAAACCGCTATGATTACCATTTGCGGACGGCCGAACGTCGGCAAGTCCACGCTCACCAACGCCCTCGTGGGCGAGAAGATCGCCATCGTCTCGAACAAGCCCCAGACAACGCGCAACCGCATCAGCGCCGTCGTCAACCGCGGCGACACGCAGCTGATCCTGATGGACACGCCGGGCTTTCACAAGCCGCGCAACCGCCTGGGCGACTATATGGTGCAGGTCGTGCGTGAGAGCGTGGCGGATGTCGACGGCGTGATGCTCGTCGTCGAGCCCATCGCTTCCATCGGCGAGCAGGAGCACGCGCTCATCGAGCGCATCCGCTCTTCCAACGCCCCGGCCGTGCTCGTCATCAACAAGATCGACACGGTGGAAAAGCCGGAGCTGCTGGCCGTCATCGCCGCCTATTCCGCGGCGCTGCCGTGGCGCGCGATCGTGCCGGTGTCGGCTCAGAACGGCGACGGGCTCGAGGAACTCTTCGGCGAGCTTGCGCAGCTTGCCGTGCCGGGGCCGCAGCTGTTTCCGGACGATATGATCTCCGACATGCCGGAAAAGCAGATCTGCGCCGAGCTCGTGCGCGAAAAGCTGCTGCTGTGCCTCGATAAGGAGATCCCGCACGGCACGGCTGTCGAGGTCACGAAGTTTTCCGAGCGCGATAACGGCATCATCGACATGGACGTGACCATTTACTGCGAAAAAGAGAGCCACAAGGGCATCATCATCGGCAAGCGCGGCGCCATGCTCAAAAAGATCGGCGAGCTCGCGCGGCAGGACATCGAGCGCTTCATGGGCACGAAGGTGTACCTGCAGACGTGGGTCAAGGTCAAGGAAAACTGGCGCGACTCGGCCGCCCAGCTGCGCAATTTTGGCTTTACCGACCAGTGACCCTTTATTACCAGCCATAAATCCACCCCGCTGTGCAGACACTATGCCCAGCGAGGTGGTTCATTGTGAAAGACGATCTTTTCTGGCAGCTGTTCACGGATACCGGTGATCCGCTCGGCTACCTTTACTACCGCGCCGCGCAAAACGCGCTGGCGCAGACGACCGATGAGTCTGCGGCGGATGCGACCGTCCGCCGCCCGGCCTGATGAGGTACATACGATGTTTCTTACGACCCGCGGGCTCGTCCTGCGCGAGGTGCGCTACAAAGAGTCGGACAAGATCCTCACCGTGCTCACGCAGCACGAGGGGAAGGTGACCGTCCGCGCGCGCGGCGCGCTGCGCAAGGGCAGCCGCATCACGGCGGCGACGCAGCTGCTGACGTATTCGGACATGACGATCTTTGAAAACCGCGGCCGCCGCACGCTCAACGAGGCGTCCACGGTCGAGGAGTTTCTCGGCCTGCGCGCCGACCTCGGCGCGTTCGCGCTTGGGAGCTATTTTGCCGAGCTGCTCGAGACCGTCTCCGCCGAGGAATACCCCGATCCGCCGGTGCTGCAGCTCGGGCTTAACAGTCTGTATGCGCTCAGCCGCGTGCTCTGCCCGCCGGAGCAGATCAAGGCCGTGTTCGAGCTGCGGCTCATGTGCCTCGCGGGCTACGAGCCGGACCTGTCCTGCTGCGCGCAGTGCGGCGCAGCGGAGCCGGACGAGCCGTGGTTTTCCCCGCGCGGCGGCGCGGTGTACTGCGCGCACTGCCGGGGCGCAAGCTCCTCGGCCGTCACGCCGCTGCTGCCGGAGACGCTGGCCGCCATGCGGCACATTGTAAACGCCGACCCCAAAAAAATCTTTTCCTTCACACTCGGCGACGCGGGCCGCAAACAGCTTGCGCACGTGTGCGAGGATTATACGGCGACGCAGCTCGAGCGGGGCTTCGCGTCGCTCGATTACTGGAAGAAAGTGAAAGACTGACATGAAGCACATCCTCATGATCGCCACCGGCGGCACCATCGCGTCCAAGGAGACGGCCGACGGGCTCACGCCGCAGCTCACCTCCGAGGAGCTCCTTGCCGAGGTGCCGGAGCTCGAGCAGCTGTGCCGGATCGACACCGTGCAGCTCATGAACCGCGACAGCACGAACATCAACAGCCGCGACTGGCTGCAGATGGCGGCCTGCGTGCGCGAGCACTACGACGGCTACGACGGCTTTGTCCTCACGCACGGCACGGACACGATGGCCTACACGGCGGCGGCCCTGTCGTACCTGATTCAGAATAACGCCAAGCCCGTCGTCATCACCGGCTCGCAGAAGTCGATCTTCAACCAGGACACCGACGCGCGCGAGAACCTGCGCGACGCCTTTCTCTATGCCTGCGACGACGGCGCCTGCGGCGTGCACATCGTCTTTGACCACAAGGTCATTCTCGGCACCCGCGCGCGCAAGATGCGCACGAAGAGCTACAACGCCTTTTCCAGCATCGACTACCCCGAGACGGCCATCCTGCGCGGCCGGCAGGTCGTGTATTACATCCCGGAGCACGTCACAGGCGCGCCGGAGTTTTACGACCGGCTCGACCCCGGCGTGTTCGTGCTCAAGCTCATCCCCGGCATCGACGCCGGCATTTTTGACTACCTCAAGGCCCATTACCGCGCGCTCGTGATCGAGAGCTTCGGCGTCGGCGGCCTGCCGTGCTACGGCGACGAGAGCTTTTATCACGCCGTGCGCGACTGGGTGCAGTCCGGCCGCGTCATCGTCATGACGACGCAGGTGCCGCACGAGGGCAGCGACATGGAAGTGTATCAGGTCGGCCACCGCGCCAAGCGCGAGCTGGGCCTCATCGAGGCCTACAGCATGACGAGCGAGGCCGTGGTCACAAAGCTCATGTGGATCCTCGGCCAGACGGACGATTATGCGCAGATCTGCCGCATGTTCCAGACGCCGGTGCAGAAGGATCAGATCTACTGAGGAGGAAGCGCCATGGATTTTCAGGCAGAATACCGCAGCAAGCTGCGCACACCCGCCGAGGCGGTGCGCGCGGTGAAAAACGGCGACTGGGTGGACTATACGTCGGGGCTTGGCTTCCCGCCGCTGCTCGATGCGGCGCTCGCCGCCCGGCGCGACGAGCTGCACGATGTGAAGGTGCGCGGCAATCTCTGCGCCGGCCCGGTGCAGATCGTCGAGTGCGACCCGGAGCAGGCGCATTTTCTCTACCACACGTGGCATTGCTCGGCGTATGAGCGCAAGCTCTGCGACCGCGGTCTGTGCTACTTCACGCCGATGATCTTCCGCAACCTCGCGTGGTACTACCGCGAGTTTCTGACGGTCAACGTCGCCATGGCGTCCGTCGCGCCGATGGACCGCCACGGGTACTTTAACCTCTCGGCCGCGACCGGCGTGTCCCGCGCCATTCTCGACCGGGCGGACATCGTCATTCTCGAGGTCAACGAGCACCTGCCGCGTCTGCGCGGCGGGTTCGACGAGGTCATCCACATTTCCGATGTGGACATGGTCGTCGAGGGGGCGCACGCGCCGTTCGGCGACCTGCCCGCGCACCCGGCGACGGCGGAGGACACCGCCATTGCGAACCTCCTCCTGCCGCACATCTGCGACGGGGCGACCGTCCAGCTCGGCATCGGCGGCATGCCCACCGTGCTCGGAAAGCTGCTGGCCCAGTCCGGCCTGCACGACCTCGGCATGCACACGGAGCTGTGCTCGGACGCCTACCTTGACCTGTACGAGGCCGGCGTGCTCACGAACCGCCGCTGCACGCTCCACCGCGGGCAGGGCATGCTCGGCATCGTGCTCGGGTCAAAGCGGCTGTATGATTGGGTCGACGATAACCCAGGTGTCATCGCGGCGTCGCTGTCGTATGTCAACGCGCCGGAGGTCATCGCGCAGCTCGACAACATGGTGTCCATCAACAGCTGCATCGCGGCCGATCTCTATGGGCAGGTCGCGTCCGAAAGCTCCGGCCTGCGCCAGATCAGCGGCACGGGCGGCCAGCTCGACTTTCTCACGGGTGCGGCCATGGCCCGCGGCGGCAAGGCGTTCATCTGCATGACGTCCACATTCACGGACAAGCAGGGCACGCGCCGTTCGCGCATCCTGCCGCACTTCGGCGGCGACATCGTCACGTCCCCGCGCTCACAGGCGTATTACCTTGCGACGGAGTACGGCGTGGTCAACCTCGCAGGGCGCAGCACGTGGGAGCGCGCCGAAGCGCTCGTGTCCATCGCGCACCCGGACTTTCGCGAGCAGCTCATTGCGGCGGCGGAGGCGCAGAAGATCTGGCGCCGGAGCGCGAAACGCTAAGCGCGCGCTAAGATGCGGAGCTGTGCGCAGATTTCGCTTGTTTTCCCGCGCGACATCGCATACAATGGAGACCGATAAGGGAGTAATTGGCGCGAACCTTCGCGCGGCCCAGCCAACAACCGATCCCTGGGATCTGGCCCGGTCTGAAATGATGAGACTTATCTGCCGAGAGGCAGATAAGTCTTTTTTTCATTTCCGGGAAAACTGTATCTGACACCTGAAGGAGGACGAAACCGTGGAATACTACCGGCAGCCACCATCGGACACCCTGCACGCACTCGACAGCACGCCCGACGGTCTCACACCAGAGCAGGCCGCCACGCGCCTTGCGCGCGACGGGCGCAATGTGCTCACCGAACCGCCGAAACCGTCGCTCGTGAAACGATTTTTCCAGCAGCTGGCCGACCCCATGATCCTCGTGCTGCTCGCGGCGGCGCTGATTTCGGCCATCACGAGCGCATATGCGCACGAGAGCTTTGCCGATGTCATCATCATTCTCATCGTCGTCATCATCAACGCGGTGCTCGGCGTGTACCAGGAGAGCAAGGCCGAGCAGGCCATTGCCGCCCTGAAGGAACTGAGCGCCGCGCACAGCCGCGTCCTGCGCGGCGGGAAGCTCGTCACCGTCCCCAGTGAGGAGCTGGTCGCGGGCGATGTGCTCGTGCTCGAGGCGGGCGACGCCGTACCGGCCGACGCGCGCGTGATCGAGAGTGCCAGCCTGCGCGCCGAGGAGGCCGCCCTGACCGGCGAGAGCGTGCCGGTGTCAAAATCCGCCGACGCGCTCACAGCCGACGGCGAGATCGGTCTCGGTGACCGCAGCAATATGCTCTACCTTGGCAGCAGCATCGTCTACGGCCGCGGCCGCGCCGTCGTCACAGAGACCGGCATGCAGACGCAGATGGGCCACATCGCCGACGCGCTCACGCAGACAAAGGAGAATAAGACGCCCCTGCAGCTGCGCCTGTCGCAGCTGAGCCGCATCCTGACGTGGCTCGTGCTGGGCATCTGCGTGGTGGTGTTCGCGGTCGGCGTGCTGCGCGCCGGGACGATCAACGGCCGCGTCGTGCTCGATACGTTCCTGATCGCCGTCAGCCTCGCGGTCGCGGCCATTCCGGAGGGACTGGCCGCGGTCGTGACGATCGTGCTGTCCATCGGCGTGACGAACATGAGCCGCCGCAGCGCGGTCATTCGCCGCCTCACGGCCGTGGAGACGCTCGGCTGCGCGCAGGTCATCTGCTCGGATAAGACCGGAACGCTCACGCAAAACCGCATGACCGTGACCGAGTGCGCTGCCGGTGATGAGCACCTGCTCGCCACGGCCGTGGCCCTGTGCGTCGACGCGGTGCACGACCCGGACACGGACACCGTGACCGGCGAGCCGACCGAGGCCGCGCTCGTGCGCTGGGCGGTCGCGCAGGGCCTGGCGCCGTGCGCGCTGCGCGCGCAGTATCCGCGCGTGGCCGAGGCGCCGTTTGACAGCGAACGCAAGATGATGAGCACCCTGCACGCCGACGGCAGCTCCGTCGTGCAGTACACCAAGGGCGCACCCGACGTGCTGCTGCCGCTGTGCGACCGGATCTGGATCGACGGCCGCGCCGAGCCCATGACGGATGCGCACCGCGCCGAGATCGCGGCGCGCAATCATGCCATGACCGGCAACGCACTGCGCGTGCTGGCAGCGGCCATGCGCACGTATGACGCGCTGCCGGACGACACGTCCCCCGCGGCGCTCGAGCAGCACCTGTGCTTTCTCGGTCTCACGGGCATGATCGACCCGGTGCGCCCCGAAGTTGTGGACGCCGTCCGCGCCTGCCGCAGCGCCGGCATCCGCCCCATCATGATCACCGGCGACCACGTGGACACCGCCACCGCAATCGCCAAAGAGCTCGGCCTGCTCGGCCCCGGCGACGAGGCCGTCACCGGCACGGAGCTCAGCGCCATGGACGATGACACGTTCCGCCGCTGCCTGCAGCACATCAGCGTCTATGCCCGCGTACAGCCGGAGCACAAGACCCGCATCGTCAAGGCCTGGCGGGATGCCGGCTTCGTCACCGCCATGACCGGCGACGGTGTCAACGATGCGCCGAGCATCCGCGCGGCGGACATCGGCATCGGCATGGGCGTCACCGGCACGGACGTGACGAAAAATGTGGCCGACATGGTGCTTGCCGACGATAACTTCGCCACCATCGTCGGCGCGGTCGAAGAGGGCCGCCGCATTTATGACAATATCCAGCGTGCGATCAAGTTCCTGCTCGGCTCGAACATGAGCGAGGTGCTGAGCATTTTCGTTGCGACGATGCTCGGCTTCACGATCCTCGAGCCGGTGCACCTGCTGTGGATTAACCTCCTGACCGACTGCTTTCCGGCGCTCGCGCTCGGCATGGAGCGCGCGGAGCCGGACGTCATGTCCCGCCCGCCGCGCAGCGCGCGCGAGAGCATTTTCGCCCACGGCGTCGGCTTCGACTGCGTGTATCAGGGCGTCATGTGTGCGATCCTGACGCTGGCGGCGTTTTTCATCGGCCATTACATGGAGTATGGTGTCTGGACGCTCACGAACTCGCCCGACGGTACGACCATGGCGTTTCTGACCCTGAGCATGGCAGAGATTTTCCACAGCTTCAATATGCGCGCGCACCGGGCGAGCATCTTCACGCTGCGCACGCCCAACTGGACGCTCGTCGGCGCGGCCGCGGCGAGTCTTGCGCTCACGACGCTGTGCATCTATGTGCCGTTTCTGGCCGATGCGTTTGATTTCACGGCCATCTCCGCCGCCGAGTACGCCGTGGCCATGGGGCTCGCGGTTTTGGTCATCCCGGTCGTCGAACTCGTCAAATGTGTGCAGCGCGCGGCAGAAAAGCGCGCGGGGCGCGCATGATTTCCGGCGCATGGCACACACTAATCCCGATTCCAACGAGAGGAGATGGGTGCTGTGCGCCAGGCGCTGCCGGTTCCCCAGCGCGTGATGGCCGTGGTGCTGTCGGTGCTGTTCGTGTTCTGCCCATTCGCGGTCTATGCCGCCGGGGAGACCGATGCTGCGGCCGATCCCGTGCTGCTGCCGATCATCATGTATCACGAGGTGAAGCCCAACAAATCCGGCAAGGACGCCATCCAGCCGTGGGAGCTTGAGGCGGACCTGAAATGGCTGGCCGACAACGGCTACACGACGATCGTCATGGCCGACCTCATCGCCTACGTGCGCGACGGCACGCCGCTGCCGGAAAAGCCCATCATCCTCAGCTTCGATGACGGATACTATAATAATTACGTCTATGTCCTGCCGCTGCTGCAGCAGTATTCGGCACGGATCGTCCTCTCGCTCTTGGGACGCAATACGGACGATTTCACCGAGTGGCCGAGCAAGAGCATCGACTATGCACACGTCACGTGGGACCAGCTCAATGAGATGCTCGACACCGGCCTCGTCGAGGTGCAGAACCATTCGTATAACCTGCACGCCTACACGTCCGAGCGGCACGGCTGCATGCAGAACCGGGGCGAGTCGGACGCGGCCTATACGGAGCTGCTGCGCGCAGACCTCCAGCGCCTGCAGGATGAGCTCGCGGAGCACACCGGCCGCACGCCGGACACCTTTGCCTATCCCTACGGTAAGTACGGCGACCTGACGGACACCGTTCTGCGCGACATGGGCTTTCAGGCTACGCTGACGTGCGACTGGGGCGTGAACCACATCACGCGTGACCCGGCCTGCCTCTACCGGCTCGGGCGCATCTGCCGGTCGCACAATCAGTCGCTGCAGTCCGTGCTCCAGCGCGCGATGAAGGCGACGGCGTGAGCGGATGAAAACAGAAGACAGAAAGGGCACGCATCTTGCGGATGCGTGCTTTTTCGTGCTTTGCACGCACCATGCGCCTTGGGCATACACTGAGGAGAAAGCGATTTGGCGCAAGCAAAGGGGGAGACGCCATGAAAATCGAGCTGCGCCGGGCCGCCATGACCTATCAGGCGCCGGACGGGGAAGTGGCGGCGCTGCGGGATGTGACCTTCGGCGTGGCCGATGGGGAGTTTGTGAGCATCGTCGGGCCGTCCGGCTGCGGCAAATCCACGCTGCTGGCGCTCATCGCCGGCATCGAGCATCCGTCGGGCGGGGAAGTGCTGGTCGACGGGGAGCCCGTGCGCGCCCCGACGGGCAAGGCGGGGCTCATGCCCCAGCGCGACCAGCTCTTTGACTGGCGCACCATCTGGGGCAACGTGACGCTCGGGCTGGAGATCCGGCACGAGAACACGCCCGCGCGCCGCGGCGGTGTGCGCGATCTGCTCGAGCAGTATCAGCTCGCGGGCTTCGCGCGCAAGCTGCCCAACCAGCTCTCCGGAGGGATGCGCCAGCGCTGTGCGCTCATCCGCACGCTGGCCACGTCGCCGGATGTGCTGCTGCTCGACGAGCCGTTTTCCGCGCTGGATTATCAGACGCGGCTGGCCGTCTCGGGCGACATTTCGCAGATCATCCGCCGCGAGCATAAGACGGCCCTGCTCGTCACGCACGATATTTCCGAGGCCATCAGCCTCTCGGACCGCATCATCGTCCTGTCGCACCGGCCCGCGACCGTCAAGGCCATCCACGACCTCGGCGCGCTGCGCGCCGTGCCGCCGCTCGAGCGGCGCAGCCGGCCGGAGTTTCAGACGCTGTTCAATCAAATATGGGAGGAGCTGGATGTCAATGTCTGAACGATCGCCCTCCCCGCAGCGCGCGGCCTATCTGCGCGCGCAGCGCCGCCGTCGTCGGCTCGTGCTGGCGCTGCAGATCCTGCTGCTGGCCGCGTTTCTCGGCCTGTGGGAGCTCACGGCCCGGCTCGGCTGGGTGGATGCCTTCATCGTCAGCAGTCCGTCGCGCGTGGTGCACACGCTCGTGGGCCTGCAAAATTCTGGGGAGCTGTGGCTGCACATCGGCACGTCGTGCCTCGAGGTCGTGGTCGGTTTCGTGCTCGGGACGCTGCTCGGCACGCTCATCGCCATCGGTCTGTGGTGGAGCGAGCTGCTCTCGCGCGTGCTCGACCCGTATCTGGTCGTGCTCAACGCGCTGCCGAAAACGGCGCTCGGCCCGGTGTTCATCGTCTGGATCGGCGCGGGCACCGAGTCGATCATCGCCATGACGATCGCGATCTCGATCTTTGTCACGATCCTGAATATGCATGTCGGCTTCCTGTCCACGGACCGGGAGAAGATCCGCCTGATGCAGACGCTCGGCGCGACCCGGCATCAGATCCTGTGGCGGCTGGTCATCCCGGCCAACTACGCCACGCTCTTCAATACACTGCGCGTGAACGTCGGCCTGTCGTGGGTCGGCGTCATCATGGGCGAATTTCTGGTCTCCAAAGCCGGCCTCGGCTATCTGATCGTCTACGGGTCGCAGGTGTTCAACATGGACCTTGTGATGGCGACCGTCCTCGTGCTCGCGGTGGCGGCCGTCGTGATGTATCAGCTGGTGCTGTGGCTGGAGAAATTTTTCAAAAATCGGTTGGGAGTGACGCAATGAAACGGTTTCTTTGTGGGGTTCTGGCGGCGCTGATGCTGGTGGTTTTGTGCGCCTGCGGCAAGCAGGAGACGGCCACCGTCCGCCTGAGCGAGGTGACACATTCGGTGTTCTACGCGCCGCAGTACGTGGCGCTGGAGCAGGGCTTTTTCGCCGATGAAGGGCTGAAGATCGAGCTGACCAACGGCGGCGGCGCCGACAAGGTCATGACGGCGGTGCTCACCGGGCAGGCGGACATCGGTCTCGCCGGGCCGGAGGCATGCATCTACGTCTACAATCAGGGCAAGGACGATTACCCGGTCGTGTTCGGCCAGCTCACGAAGCGCGACGGGTCGTTTCTCGTCGGGCGCGAGGATGTGCCCTTCAGCTGGGAGCTGCTGCGCGGCAAGACCGTCATCGGCGGCCGTGCGGGCGGCGTGCCGGAGATGACACTCGAATACGTCATGCGGCAAAACGGTGTCGTCCCCGGCACGGATGCGACCGTGGACACGACCGTGCAGTTCAACATGATGGCCGGGGCCTTCACCGGCGGCAACGGCGACTTTGTCACGCTCTTTGAGCCGACGGCCACCGAGGTCGCGCAGGCGGGCAAGGGGTACATCCTTGCGTCCGTCGGGCAGGAGAGCGGCGAGATCCCGTACACGGCCTATTTCGCCTCGCAGGCGTACATGAAGGACCACGCGGACATTGTGCAGCGCTTCACCAATGCCGTCGCCCGCGCGCAGAAATGGATCGCCGGGCACGACGCGGCCGAGACCGCCGCCATCATCGCCCCGCAGTTTCCGGACACGGGCGTGTCCGTGCTCACGCAGGTCGTGCAGCGCTACAAGGACATCGACGCGTGGAACGCGACGCCGGTCATGGCGCAGTCGTCGCTCGAGCGGCTCGAGACCGTCATGGAGACGGCCGGCGTGCTCGATCACGCCGACTGGGTGGACTTTGACCGCCTCGTCGACAACAGCTATGCCCGTAACGCCTCCTGACAGGCGCAAAAATCCCCCGGCGGCAGCCGGGGGATTCGTGCGTTTTTCAAGAGAGGGGGATGCTTAGAAGCTCGCGACCACAGCGCCGTTGTAGGTGTCGGCGATGTACTGCTTCACGGCGTCGGTCTTGAGGGCCTTGAGCAGGGCCTGGGTCTTCGGGCTGTTCTCGTCGCCGGCGCGCACGGCGATGATGTTGGCGTAGGTCTGGGCGGCGGCACCGTTGGCGTCCTCGGAGGCGAGCGCGTCGCTGATCTTCAGGCCGGCGGCCAGAGCGTAGTTGCCGTTGATGACGGCGATGGAGCCGGCAGCGGCGTTCTTGAGCTGGGCCGGGACGGTGTCGGCCTGCACGGTGACGATGTTGTAGCCGCCGTCGTCAACGATGTCGAGCGTGCTCACGCCCTTGGCGGCGTCCGCGTCATCGGGGAGCTTGATCAGGCCCTCCTGCTGGAGCAGGAACAGGGCGCGGGTCTCGTTGCTGTCGTCGGCCGGGATGATGATGGTCGCGCCCTTGGCGAGATCCTTCAGGTCGGTGACGCCGTTGCCATAGATGCCGAACGGCTCATAGTGGATGGTGCCGACGGAGACGAGGTTGGTGCCGTTCTTGGCGTTGAAGCTGTCGAGGTAGGGCTTATGCTGGAAGTAGTTTGCGTCGAGCGTGCCGTCGGCGAGGGCCTGGTTCGGCAGAACGTAGTCGTCATAGGTGACGATCTTGAGCTCGTAGCCTTCGTCGGCGAGGGCCTGCTTGACCTGCTCGAGGATCTCGGCGTGCGGGGTGGCGCTGGCGCCGACGGTGATGACCTTGTCGTCGCCGCTGGCGGTGTTGTCGTTGTTGGTCTTGCCGCCGCAGGCGCTCAGTGCGACGAGCGAGAACGTCAGCACGAGGGCGAGAATGAGGGACGTGATCTTTTTCATGGTTGTTTCTCCTTTATATTTTTGTTTCTAGAATTTGTGTGGTTTCGGATGATAGGATGTGCGGTTTGGCAGCGGCACATTCGTCCGCGGCGGATGTTCACGCGCAGCAGCGCGGGATAATGTAGATGCATGAGCGGTGCCTCCTGTCAGGTGTGGGCGCGCCGGTCGGTGCGGCGGGCGATGTACATGCCGAACTCCTGCAGGATCTGCACGATGATGATCGTCAGCGCCACGCACAGCCAGACGATCTGATCGTCGTACTTCTGGTAGCCGTAGGTGATGGCGATCTGGCCGAGGCCGCCGCCGCCGATCGTACCGGCCATGGCGGAGTAGCCAAGGATGGTCACGGTGGAGATGACGGCGCCGGTGATGAGTGCGGGCTTGGCCTCCGGGATGATGACCTTCCAGATGATGCGCAGCGTGGACGCGCCCATGGACTGCGCGGCCTCGATGACGCCGGCGTCCACTTCCTTGGCGGCGGACTCGACCATGCGCGCCACATACGGTGCGGCGGCGATGATGAGCGTCACGATCACGGCGCGGTTGCCGAGGCTGGTGCCGACGACGAACTTTGCCACCGGCAGCATGGCGACCATGAGAATGATGAACGGGATGCTGCGCAGGGCGTTGACGATGATGCCGAGCGTGCGGTTGAGCCAGCCAATGGGATGGATGCCGTCGCGGTCGGTCATGCGCAGGATGAGGCCGACCGGCAGGCCGATGAGATAGGCAAAGAACGTGGAGATGAGCGTCATGTAAATGGTCTCCCAGATACCGAGCTGCAGGATGCCGTTTTGCCAGAGCTTAATGAGCAAATCAGACATGACTTCAATCCTCCTGTAGATAAGAGATATGGTTGTGGTCGAGCCAGCGCAGCACATCGTGGAACTGCTGCGGATCGTCGGGCAGGTCGATGACCATGTGGCCGTAGATGCTGCCCTCGACGATGCGGGTGTCGGCGAAGAGAATGTTCACCGGCACGTGGCACTCGAGCGTGATGCGCGAGATGACCGGTTCGTTGGAGCAGCTGCCGTCGAAGACGAGGCGCAGGCGCTTGCCCGTGCACGGCGGCAGGTTCTCAGCCGGGCTCTTCGGGAGAATGAGCGCCTTGGCAATGTCGGACTTCGGGTGCGTGAACACGTCGCTGACGTTGCCGATCTCGGCGATGCAGCTCTGGTCGATGACGGCCACGCGCTTGCAGATCTGCTCGATGACGCGCATCTCGTGCGTGATGACGACGATTGTCACGCCGAGCGTCTGGTTGATCTCCTTGAGCAGGTGGAGGATCGACTGCGTGGTGTTCGGGTCGAGGGCGCTGGTGGCCTCGTCGCACAGGAGGTATTTCGGCCGCGTGGCGAGGGCGCGGGCAATGGCCACGCGCTGCTTCTGGCCGCCGGAAAGCTGCGAGGGATAGGCTTTCGCGCGGTCGGACAGGCCGACGAGCTCGAGCAGCTCGGCGGCGCGGGCCTGCGCCTCGTCGCGCTTGACGCCGGCGATCTCGAGCGGGAAGCAGATGTTGCGCAGCACCGTGCGCTGCTCGAGCAGGTTGAAGCTCTGAAAGATCATGCCGATGTCCTGCCGGGCCTTGAGCAGGTCGCGGCGGCTGAGCTGCGTCATGTCGCGTCCGTCGATGCGCACCGTGCCGGAGGTCGGCCGCTCGAGGAGGTTGATACAGCGCACGAGCGTGCTCTTGCCGGCGCCGCTCAGGCCGATGATGCCGAAGATCTCGCCGTCCTCGATGCGGAGGTTGACGTCCCGCAGTGCGTGGATGTCGCCGCTCGGGGAGGGGTAGGTCTTGTTGAGATGTTCGATTTCGATCATGGTGGATTCTCCCTCGCAGAATGAATTTTTCGGAACAAAAAAGCAGAGGCCGGAAGACTCGTTGTCTTCCGGCCTCTGCGGATACGGCTTGGAATTTGGATCAGCCGTTATTGGAAGCGAACACAAGACGAGTCATATTTCTGAGCACGACGAGACATGCACATGCAGCCGGGCATGTACATCATCATAGCCATCATCATGTTGTTCGTCTGAGCAAACTTCATAATACAACGCGTCTCCTTTCGTCAAAAATCACGGTTTCCGGTGGAAACGAGCGCAGTATAACGCAGTTTTCTGCGCTTGTCAACCCCAAAATCCCCAAAAGCAGTATGAAATACGCATTAGAAAAAATGAATGTGTCGATTCTAAAATTCGATGGTTTGCGGCGCGACGTCCGGGTCATGGCTGCACAGAGACGCCGCGCAGGCGGGGCTGCGGCTCATCTCGCCGATCCAGTCGAGCGCCTTTTTGGCGCGCACGCTGTTTTCGCAGATGCCGGGCACGGTGCCCTCCGCCCAGGAGCACGGGCCGGCCGCGCCGTCGGCATTGAGCAGCACATAGCGTTCGCCGTTTCGGATGAGCGTGGCGAACATGCCCTCCGTGTGCCCGGCGATGTGCACGAGATGCACCGAGTCGTCCCCGAACAGGTCGTACGAGCGGCTCTCCGGCCCGATGTGGTTCACGCGGTACCAGAACCGCTCCGGCGGCTCGTCCATCCACAGCTTGCGCGAGGTATAGCGCAGGTTCACGCGGCACGACCAGAAGTATTCCTCCTCCGCCACCAGCAGCCGCTTTGCACCCCGCACCTCGCTGATGCCTGCAATGTGGTCCGGGTCGAGGTGGGAAAAGAGCACATAGTCCAGATCCTGCGGCCGGATGCCGCGCGCGGCCAGCTGCTCGCCGATCGACTGCCCCGGCTCCACGACGCTGTGCACGAGCGTGTACCACCCGCGGCCGAACATGCGCATCTGCGCTGCGCGGTCCTCGATGCCGGTGGGACTCACGGTGCGCGGCAGACCGGCGTCCACCAGAAACAATCCCTTCGGGTGCTCCACCAGATATGCCGACACCGGCAGCCAGATGCGCGCGTCGTTCTTCAGCCGCCGCGCGTCCGCCTTTGCCGGCCAGCGCCACTGGGCGCTCTCCGGCAGGTTCGGCGCCACGCCGATCTTCCCGCAGTGCAGAACATGGATCCGGATCTGAGCCATCGCCGTTCCCTCCTCGTGAATTTACGCGATATTGACCAAGTGGTTACGAAAAAGCATAGCACCGCCTGTGCAGGATGTCAAGACAGACAGGGGAAAACGACCGGGATTTTACAATCTTCAACAATGTGTTGCCCATTTGCATATTGAATTGTATGCGTGAGATGTGCTACAATAGATTGCGTATCTATTCACAAACCAGGGAATGAAAACAAAATATTTAAAGGGGAAGAAAGGAGCCTGAAACATGGCAAGAGAACTGATCCTGAAGCTGGGCAAAAAGATCACGGACCGTGTGGATGTCAAGCTCGGCATGACGAAGCTCGACGAGGATTCGCCCGAGTATTACGGCCTGGCCAGCGTCGTCACCGACGAGATGGCGGAGCTCGCGCTCGCGATGGACGTGCGCGTGCCGACCACCCCGGCGGAGATGAGCAAAAAGACGGGCAAGGATCCGGTCTACATCGAGCAGCTGTTTGACCAGATGTCCATGATCGGTCTGCTCGAGTACAACTGGGAGAACGCCGACCATCACAAGCAGTGGACGCTGCCGATCTTCGTGCCCGGCTCTGCCGAGCTGATGAACATGAACCTTCAGCAGGTGGAAGAGCACCCGGAGATCGCGCGGTTTTTCGAGCGCATGGCGTTCCTGCCGCTGACGAAGATCACCTGCATGGTGCCTCCCGGAGGCGCCGGCGTCGGCATGCACGTCATCCCGGTCGAGAAGGCCATTCCGGCCACGAACGAGTCGGTCGATGTGGAGCACATCTCCCACTGGCTGAAAAAGTATGAGGATCAGCTCGGTGTCGGCTACTGCTCCTGCCGCAACGCCATGCGCATTCAGGGCGAGGGCTGCGGCGAACTGCAGGATGAGCTGTGCATCGCCGTCGGCCAGTTTGCGCAGTACTGCGAGGAGACCGGCAAGGGCCGCAAGATCACCTATGATGAGGCGATGGAGATCCTCCAGCGCGCCGAGGACAACGGCTATGTCCACCAGATCACGAATATCGACGGCGAGGATAAGATCTTTGCCATCTGCAACTGTGCGCTCGGCTCCTGCTTCGCGCTGAGAACGAGCCAGCTGTTCAACACGCCCAATATGTCCGCCTCCGCTTACCGTGCCCATGTCGATGCCGAGAAGTGCGTCGCCTGCGGCAAATGCGCCGAGGTCTGCCCGGCCGGCGCCGCCAAGCTCGGCCAGAAGCTGTGCACCAAGACCGGCCCGGTGACGTATCCGAAGCAGCCCCTGCCGGACGACAACCACTGGGGCGAGCACATGTGGAGCCCGAACTATAAGGACGACAACCAGAAGCAGTGCCACGAGTCCGGCACCGCCCCCTGCAAGACCGCCTGCCCGGCGCACATCGCCGTGCAGGGCTACATCAATCTGGCCGCGCAGGGCCGCTATCTGGACGCGCTCAAGCTCATCAAGCAGGATAACCCGTTCCCGGCCGTCTGCGGCAGCATCTGCAACCGCCGCTGCGAGGACGCCTGCACCCGCGGCGATGTCGACCGCGCCGTCGCCATCGACGAGATCAAGAAGTTCGTCGCCGAGCAGGAGCTCCAGGCTGACAAGCGTTACATCCCGAAGGTCATCACCCACCGCGGCATCGCCGATCCCTACCCGGAGAAGATCGCCATCATCGGCGCCGGCCCGGCCGGCCTGTCGTGCGCCTACTATCTGGCGAACATGGGCTATGAAAACGTCACCGTGTTTGATAAAAACGAGGTGCCCGGCGGCATGCTGACCCTCGGCATCCCGAGCTTCCGCCTCGAGAAGGACGTTGTCAACGCCGAGATCGAGGTGCTCAAGGAGATGGGCGTCCACTTCCAGTGCGGCGTCGAGATCGGCAAGGATCTCACCATCGACCAGCTGCGCGAGCAGGGCTACAAGGGCTTCTATCTTGCCATCGGTGCGCAGAAGAGCGCACCCATCGGCGTGCCCGGCGAGGACCTCTCCGGCGTGTACGGCGGCGTGGACTTCCTGCGCAAGGTCAACCTCGGCAAGAAGCCGCGCATCGGCAAAAAGTGCGCCGTCATCGGCGGCGGCAATGTCGCCATGGACGTCTGCCGCACGGCCATCCGCCTCGGCGCGAAGGATACTTACGTCATTTACCGCCGCAGTCAGGCGGAGATGCCGGCGGACGCAGAGGAAGTCGCGGAGGCCATGGAAGAGGGCGTGCAGTTCCGCTTCCTGAGCGCTCCGGCCGAGATCATCGGCGAAAACGGCAAGGTCAAGGCCCTCAAGGTCGAGATCATGGAGCTCGGCGAGCCCGACGCGAAGGGCCGCCGCAAGCCCGTCGGCACCGGCAAGTTCGAGACCATTGAGGTCACGTCCGTCATCGGCGCCATCGGCCAGCGCGTCGACCTCGGCCACATCGCACCGGAGGCCATGGCCTTCAACCGCAACGGCACCGTTCAGGCCGACGGCGTGACGTATCAGACCGCGCAGCCCGATATCTTTGCCGGCGGCGACGTGGTCACCGGCCCGAAGTTTGCCATCGACGCGATCGCGGCCGGCCGCGAGGGCGCCATCTCCCTGCACCGCTACGTGCATGAGGGCCAGAGCCTGACGCTGGCGCGTGACCCGCGCGAGTTCTACGAGCTCGATAAGAAGCAGGCCGTCGTGCCCATCGACTGCTTTGACGCCCCGGCGCGCCAGACCGTCGCCCACGACGCGAGCAAGGCCAAGACGTTCGCCAACGACCGTATCACCTTCACCGAGGAGCAGGTCAAGGCGGAGGCGTCCCGCTGCCTCGGCTGCGGCGTGTCCGTCGTCGACCAGAACAAGTGCATCGGCTGCGGCCTGTGCACCACCCGCTGCGAGTTTGATGCGATCCACCTGCAGCGCGATATGCCGGAGGCCAGCCGTATGTACCGTACCGAGGACAAGATGAAGGCCATTCTGCCGCACATGGTCAAGCGCGCAGCCAAGCTCACCATCAAGGACATCAAGGAAAAGTGTGCGAAGTAAACCCGCCGGAGGAAGATACCCATGCATGAACTCGGAACTGTGTTCTATGTCATTCGCGAGGTCGAGCAGGTCGTCGAGGAAAACCACCTGACCAAGGTCGCCAGCGTTACGCTGGAGGTCGGCGAGGTCAGCGGCATCATCCCGTACTATCTGACGGACTGCTGGCAGTGGGCGATCCAGAAATCGCAGTATCTGAAAGAGGCGGAGCTGAAGATCGAGACCGTTCCCGCCGTGACCTTCTGCGAGGACTGCAAGCAGACATATCCCACGGTAAAATACGCAAAAATATGCCCGCACTGTAAAAGCGAGCATACCTATCTGGTGTCAGGCAACGAATATAACATCAAAGAGATCGAGGCCTGTTAGCATCCCAAAAACGAACACGGAGAACGATTTTTCGTTCTCCGTGTTTTTTGGTATATATCATATCCCGACCGGTGCGCTGTCGATCGGGATCTGGATGATCTCCAGCCGGCGGCGGGCGGCGTATTCGAGCGTGCGGGCCGTGCCGCCGGGCCGGCCGTCAAACGCCGCGATGAGGATGCGCGAGGCATCGACCATGTAGCGGTTGCGGCGCATCATGCATCCGGGGGTGTAGGCCTCCTGCACGAGCGTTTGATAGTCGCACTGGCGCAGGTCGTAGGCGTAGCGTTCGCGCAGCTCCGGCCGCCAGCGGTCGGCCTGGCCGGAGTAGGGGATGGCCGCCTCGATCGTGACCTCCGGATGCTGCAGGCGCAGATAGCGCGCCGCGTCGAAAAAATACAGGTCGCAGCCGTTGGCCATGCCGCAGATGAAGTGGCGGATACCGGCGGCGTAGACGGCGTCCACGGCGTCAAAGAGCTGCTGCTGCAGCCTGCGGCAGCGGGGATCGTTCTCGTCGCTGCCCCAGGGCAGCTTATATTCCCGGTGGCCGGTGAAGCAGCAGGTGTTTTCGCGCTCGGGCATGGCGGCAGCCTCCTTTCGGGTGTGGCCTCCATTGTACGCGCCCGAAGTGCGGCTGTCAAACCTTTCCTGAAAAAAGTGCTTGCAATCTTTTCTCGCTGTGTTATAATGCAGACAGTAAAACAACTGAATCGAGATGTCTTCGGGGCAGGGTGTAATTCCCGACCGGCGGTGATAGTCCGCGAGCCGAGCAAGGTTGAATCGGTGCAATTCCGATACCGACAGTATAGTCTGGATGATAGAAGATGTTACGGACCTCCATAGTTCGCAGCGCCTGAAGGACATGTTCTTTCAGGTGTTTTTCATTCCATGGAGGTGTTTTGTCATGTTGAAAGAAAACCTGTCCTTTGTCGGTATCTGCGTGCTTGTGTTCGCGGCATTGCTCGGCCTTGCGTATCTGTTTGAGCGCACGGTCTGCCGCGATCTGCAGCGCCGCAGCCGCAGCCGCAACATCAGCTATGTGGCCATGTTCTCCGCCCTCGGCGGCGTGCTCATGATGCTGGAGATCCCGCTGTTTTTCGCGCCCGGCTTCTATAAGATGGACCTGAGCGAGCTGCCGGTGCTCATGAGCGCGTTCTATCTCGGACCTGTGGCCGGTGTTATCACCGAGCTGCTCAAGGTGCTCATCAAGCTCCTGCTCAAGGGCACGAGCACGGCCTTCGTCGGCGATTTTGCCAACTTCGTCGTCGGCTGCACGTTCGTCCTGCCCGCCGCGGTCATTTACCACCACCACAAGACCCGCCGCACCGCCATCATCGGCATGGCCGTCGGCACCCTGTGCATGACGGTGTTCGGCAGCCTCTTCAACGCCCTGTACCTGATCCCGAAGTTCGCCGAGCTGTTCCACCTGCCGATCGATCAGATCGTCGCCATGGGCACGGCCGTGAACAAGGGCATCACCAGCGTGCCGACGCTCGTGCTGTTCGCCGTCGTTCCTTTCAATCTCATCAAGGGCGTTGTGGACTCGGCACTGACGTATCTGCTGTATAAGCGCGTGGAGTTCCTGCTCTTCCCGGAGCTGCGCAAGAAGGACAAGGTCCAGCCGCAGGTCCAGTCGAAGGACCCCACCCCGCAGCACTGAGATCGTACATAGCAAACCGTCTGCAGGCATCAGCCTGCAGGCGGTTTTTCATCTGTGCAGCTGCGGCGCACCGTGTGCAGCAGCAAGGTGAAGCTGAGCGTGAAATTCACACACTCGTTGAAATACAAAATGAAGATGTACCCAGCCAGCCCGAACCGCGGCAGCAGCACCCACACGAGCACCACGCCGAGCGTGGCGTCGAGCACGTTGATGGCCATGCAGCGCGTCTGCTGGCCGAGTCCGCGCAGGCAGCCGTCGGTCACGGTGTCGAGATACATCACCGGCACGAGCGGGGCCAGCAGCCGGATATACCGCCCCGCGTCGTCCGAGTGGTAGATCAGCCGCCCGAGCGGCCCGGAAAATGTCAGCAGCAGCACGGCTGTGCCGCACGCGAACAGCAGGCACCGGTACAGCAGTGTGCGCACCAGCCGCCGGATATCCCCGCACCGGCCGGAGACCTGCGCCGTCGTCAGCTCCGGCACGAGCAGATCCGCCAGCGCGTACAGCAGGCACGACGGGAAGAGCACCACCGGCAGCGCCATGCCGTGCACGATGCCGTAGCCCGCGAGCGCGCGGTCGGCCGTCAGGCCGGAGCTTTTGAGCCCGCGCGGGATGAGCAGGTGCTCCAGCGTCGTGAGGGATGTGCGTGCATACGCAGACACGGCCAGCGGCAGCGCCACGGCGAGCATCCGCCGCGTCAAGTGCGGCACGGTGTCACCGCCGCGGCGGTATTTGCGCCGGTCGAGCGCGTACACCGCCGTCATCAGCAGCAGCGACACCGCGTCCGCGCACGCGCCGCCCGCCGTGACGGCGGCGCAGCTCTGCTCCAGGTCGCCGGCGGCCGCAAAGGACAAAAACCACATCACACACGTGATGCTCACCAGCTGTTCGAGCAGGTGCACGAGCGTCGGCTTCCACACGCGGCCGGAGGCGGTGAAATATCCGTCCATGACCGACGAGAGCGCGATGCACGGCAGGCTGATGCCTGTGATGCGCAGCGAGCGCACCGTGCGCCCGTCACCGATCCAGAGAAAGCCCACGGGCTCGGCCAGAAAGTACACCATCGTGCCCGCGCACAGGCCGAAAAACAGCGCGTAGCACGCGCACCGGCGCATTGCCCCCGTGACGCCCGCGCCGCGCTCGAGCCCCATTTCCTCGGAGATCAGGCGCGTGGTGGCAAAGCGGATGCCGGAGATGGCGAAGGTGGCAAACAACACGCTCACCGACATGACGAGCTGGTACAGCCCGATGCCGGCCGCGCCGATGCGCCCGACGATCCACGCCTGAAAGACGAGCCCGATGCAGCGCATCACGATCGACGAGCCGGTCATGAGCGCGGTGTTGACGATGAGCCTGCGATTTCTGTGCACGCGCGCGACCTCCCGACGCAGTTTGTACCACTCTATGGCGCGGGAGCGAAAAACATGCCGCCCGACATCAGCCGGGCGGCATTTCGTGCATCATTCAGGTGTGCAGATCTGTCTTGATCTTCGTCGTGGAGATCTCGGGCGTGCGGGGGAGGTAGACGACCTCGCATTTGTCCTTCAGGAAGTCGAATTTGCCCTTCCAGTCGTCGCCCATGACGAACACGTCCACGTGGTATTTGTCCACGTCGGTGACTTTCTGGTCCCAGCTCTCCTCCGGGATGACGAGGTCAACGTAGCGGATGGCCTCGAGCATCCGTTTGCGGTCCTCGTAGGAGAAGTAGCTCTTTTTGCGCTTTTCGTTCCAGTTGAATTCGTCCGTGCTCAGGGCCACGATCAGGTAATCGCCCTGCTCCTTGGCGCGGCGCAGGAGGTTGATGTGCCCGTAGTGCAGCAGGTCAAAGGTGCCGTAAGTGATGACACGTCTCATGTGTGCTCCCTTTCCCGGAGACGCTCGGCCAGAAACGCGGCGACGCGCTCGGCGGAGTGTCCGTCTGTGTATTGGTTGGTTAGCTTCGTGAGCTGCAGGCGCTTGGCCCGCAGCGGATCATCGCCCGCGGCGAGCTGCTCGAAAAACGTGCGGAAATCGTCCGGCGTGTCGAGCAGGGCCGCGCTCTCGCGCAGCGGCTGCGGGTCGATGGCAAAGCCCGGCTGCTTGGCGTAGGCGTCGATGTCCTCGAACGTCAGCCCCACAGGCTTGCCCGTGAGCAGATAGTCAAACAGCACGGAGGAATAGTCCGTGATGAGGGCATCCGTGCAGGCGAGAAATTCGTAGGACGTGATGCCGTGCGCGGCGAAGAGCCCGTCGTCGATGAAGCGGAGGTGGCTCAGCTCCAGCGCGCGGATGTGCGACAGGTCCTGCGCCGGGTGGGGCTTGACGATCACGAGCGTGTTCGTCGCCCGCGCGGCCTCGTTCACGGCCGCGGCCGCCGCCGGGTCATGGATGACGGGGACGGAGATGTCCGTCGTCGCAACGAGGTTGTTCTTGTGCTGGCGGTACGTGGGATACCAGACGACGAAGCGGTCAAACTCCGCGCCGAAGATGTCCTTCAGGTCGCATTTGTGCGTGAACAGGTCGTCGTTGCGCGGGAAGCCGAGCGTGACGAGCTTTTCCGGCGGGATGTGAAATTCATAGCTGTTCACGGCGTCAAAAAACGGGGCCTGACTCAGCGCCCAGTCGGTCGTCGGGTCGCAGAAATAGTAGTCGTGCACGCTCTTGAGCGGGCTGCCGTGCGTCAGGTACAGATGCACGGTCTCCGGCCGGAGCTTCTGGAGCTGGCCGTTGCAGTCCACGATGGCAGCGGCGCGGGCGCGCAGCCAAAACAGCCGCAGCAGCGCCCATGTTCCCCGCGTGCCGGCAAAGGACACGTTCTTTTCATGCACGTCCCGGAAAGCCGCCGGATCCGGCACGACCCACACGAGCCGGTACCGGTCGTTCCAGCCCTGGGCCAGCAGCGTCCGGTACAGGGCGCCGGTATTGTCGCCGAGGGGCGGCGCGCTCTCGAGCAGGATGACCGGCTTGCCGGGCAGCAGGTTCATCAGATGCACGAGCAGACGTTTCAAGCGTTGTTTCATTTTCTCAGCACCTTTCGCACCATGCCGCCGACGAGGGCCTTTTCATATCCGTTCATGGACAGCAGCCACACGGAGGCACAGTAGATCGCTGTGTAGACGATGATGCCGCCGAGCAGCATCGGAATACTGTAGAGGTTCACAAACAGCATCATCAGCACGCCGCACGCGGCGGGCGGCAGCAGGCCGAGCGCCATGCGCCCGATGTTTTTCCAGAACACGGTCACGTCGATGTTCAGCCGCCGCTGATAGAAGATGTTCATCACGAGCCCGTTTGCCAGCGCAACGGCAATGGCCGTGCCGATCGCGCAGCCGATCGCGCCGAGGTACCGGCACAGCCAGATGCTGATGGCGAGGTTGCCGATGGCCATGGCTCCGTAGATGATCGAGCGGTACTTGTGCAGATTCTGCGCGCGCTGCATCTCGATGCCGAGGTTTTGCGTCAGCGGCACCATGCCGGGGATGATGAGCAGCAGCACGATGATATACGCATCGTCATAGCCCGGTCCGGCCCAGAAATAGATAAACGGCTTGCCGAAGAAGATGATGCCCGTGCACACGAGCGACAGAATCAGAAACTGGATGCGCCCCACGCGCACGAACAGCTCCGTGAGCACGGTGCGCAGGCGCGCTTTGTCGTCCTTGTTGTCCTGCACGAGCTGATGGATGCGCGGTGTGAACACGGACGACACCGCCGTCGAAAACGAGATGAAGTACGTGTGCAGCTGCTGGCCGACGGCGTAGACCGCCGTGGCGGCCGTGCCGCAGTAGCGCGTGATGATGAGCTTGTCGAGGTTGTTGTTGACCTGGTCGACGACCATGTTGATGGCGATGAAGCCCGAGAACACGGCGATGTCCTTGAGCACGGCGCCGTCAAAGTTCCGGAACGAGACCCGAATGTGCAGCTTGCCGAAGCAGTAGATCAGCCGCAGCACGTCCACGAATACGGAGATCGTTACCGTGACGACGACCATGCCGATCGAGCCGTAGCCCGCCAACAGCACCGGCAGCGTCACGAGCGGGGACACGACCGTGCGCAGGATCTCCGTCGCCTTCAGGAACACGAACTGCTCCTGCGCGCTGATGATGTTGCTGAACACGCTCATCGGGAAGCTCACGGCGAGGTTCGCCGTCAGCAGCAGCATGAGGATGCGCGCCGTGTGGTACTCGGCGTCCGTCAGGCCGGTCTTGAACACCATCTCCAGATGGAACGTCAGGTACAGGCCGCACGCGAGCGCAATGAGCCCGATGACGGAAAACACGATCAGGAACAGGCCGTTGAGCCGCGCGATCTTATCGTCCGCCTTTTCCTTGCGGTAGAGGATGTAATAGCGCACGTAGCTGCCGCCGAAGCCGAGACTGAGCACCGACAAAATGGCGATCGTCGAGGCGACGGTGGAGTACAGGCCGTACTCGCTCTTGCCGAGGATGCGCAGCATGAACGGCGTGTAGGCGATGGAGACGATGATGTTGAGCGTCATCTGCACATACGTGAGCAGAGAGCCGGAACGCAGTTGATTGTGATGCTTCATAGCGTCAGTTCCCGGCGGCGAACAGCAGGTGCACGGCCCGGTATTGCTTTTTGCCGAGCAGGGACAGCACCAGCTTCTTGCGTGCCGGATAGCCTTTCAGATAGGGATTGTGCCGGTAGTCGGGGAAGCGCGCAGCGGTAAAGTCCAGCAGCTGCGGCAGCAGCGGGTGCGCGCTCTGCACCTTGAGGATGCGCACGGACGCATCATAGAGCACATTGTCCACGCAGAGCTTACCGAGCTCGTTTTCATACTGCTCGAACAGGCCGCGCGCCTGATACCACGTCAGCACGTCGTCGATCGCGTCCATGATTTCGGCGTTGGCGTCGAGCGCGCGCTTGGTCACGGAGCCCTCGTGCTGCCGGTAGAGGTAAAGCACGTCCGGCAGGATCACGACGGACTGCGCCGCCGTGAGCATCTTGCGCGTCATGCACAGGTCCTCACCCCAGCCGCGGGCGCGAAAGCGGATGTCCGTATCCGTGAACAGCGTGCGCCGCCACGCGGCGATGCAGGCCGACGGGCGGTTGAGCAGCATGGCGGGCGTGGCGCTGAGTGTCAGCGGCGTATGCAGCGGCAGGTCGTCGGTGAACACGGCGCCGCCGCCGTCGCCCGTCATGCGCATGCTGAAATAGCAAATGTCGGCCTCCGTCTCCGCCAGTGCTGCGCGCAATACGGCGAAGGCGTCCGGTGTGTAGGTGTCGTCGCTGTCAAGAAACAGCACATACTCGCCCTGCGCGAGCGGGAGCGCCACGTTGCGCGCGTCGCCTGCGCCGCCGTTGGGCTTGTGCAGCACACGGATGCACTCCGGGTGCTCGCGCGCGAGCGTGTCGCACAGCGCGCCGCTCTTGCCGTCGGTCGAGCCGTCGTCCACGAGCAGGATCTCAAAGTCCGCGCCGGTCTGCGCCAGCACGGAGTCCACGCCCTCGCGCAGGTATTCCCAGCCGTTGTAGACCGGGATGATGACACTGAATTTCATAGCTTCCTCCAGTTCGGGCGCTCAGCCGAGCTTGTCCTTGGCGGCAAAAAGTGCCCGCACGGTGCGGTATTTGCGCTGCCGCAGCAGGCGCAGAATCAGCTTGTGGCTGCGGGAGAGCTGCGCAAGCAGGGGATTGTCGAGATAGTCCGGGAACTGCGTCTGCACATAGTCCTGAAAGCGGCCGAGCAGCTCACTGTCCGGGTCGATGCGCAGCACGCGCACGGAGCCGGCAAGCAGCACATGATCCACCGTCAGGCGCGACAGCTCGTTGTAGTACTGCGCGAACAGGCCGCTGCTCCGATACCAGCCGAGTAGGTCGTCAAACGCGTCGAGGATCTCGGCGTTGCGTGCGACGTTCGGGTTGCGCGTGATGGAGCCCTCGCGCACGACATAGTAGTAAAACACGTCCGGGACGGCGCAGATGCTGCCCGCCGCGGCGAACAGCTTCGTGGTCGTGCGGATGTCCTCATACCACACGCGGGAGGGATAGCGGATGCCGGTGTCGAGAAAGAGCGAGCGCTTCCAGCAGCGGCTCCAGGCATTCGGCTGCGTGAGCAGCAGCTGCGGCAGCTCGGCGAGCGTAAACGTCCGGTCGTGCGGCAGATCGTCGACGAGCCGCTTCGTGATCGTTCCGTCGGTGTCCACGGCGAAGCCGAAGTCGATCACGTCGCAGTGGAAGCGGTCGATCGCCCCGGCAAGTGTCCGGAGCATGCCGGCACCGATGTAATCGTCGCTGTCGATAAAGACAAGATACTCGCCCGCGGCCGCTTCGAGGCCGACGTTGCGTGCATCGCCCAGACCACCGTTCGGCTTGTGAATGACGCGGATCCGCTCCGGATGCGCCGCAGCATAGCGGTCACAGATCGCGCCGCTCTCACCGTCGGTGGAACCGTCGTCCACAAGCACCAGCTCGTAGTCGTCGAAATCCTGCGCCAGCACGGAGTCAATGCATTTGGGCAGGTAGTCCTTCACGTTATAGACGGGGATAACAACGCTGAAAATCATGCGGTTTTCTCCTCTCCGTCCGGCAGTGCGTCCGGCTGCTCACTGCGCATCTGCGTCAAATAGTATACCGCAGCCAGCAGCACGGACATGTAGACCGAGGCATTCGGCCGCCGGAGCATGCCGGCGGTGCAGTAGGCATAGATCAGGCACAGACACAGGGAGATGCCGTAGGCACCGGATTCGGACGTAAAATATTTGCGGAAATCCTGGATCAGGAACTTTGCGACCAAATACAGGAAGTAGGCCACGAACGCGACCATGAGCGCCAGACCGGCCCAGCCATAGAGGAAATAGATGCCGTGGAAGTCGTTTTCCACGTCGTAAATATCTCCGTCAAAGCTCATGCGGCTCAGCTCCATGCCGAAAATGCGGGAGACGAACGGGTGCTCGTCCATGAGCATCGAGCAGAAAACGATCTTGCGGTGGCGGGTCGCCGTAATGTCCGTGACCTGATCGGAATAATCATAGGCGGACATGACTCTGGCCGTGCCGAACCGCTGGCAGAGCTTGGGGGAATAGAAGTTGTAGATCGTGCACAGGGCGTGATAGCGCTCGGCCGGGTCCACGGTCGAAAGGTCCTCGCTGTCACCGGTGGTGCGGCGGATCATGACCTCGGCGTCGCCCTGCTTGCTGGTCATGGCCAGATTGTAGCGGTTCTGATTGATATACATGGGCGACTGCTTGACGAACGCGCAGCAGACGACCAGCATCACGATCAGCACGGCGATATAGCGCTTGGAGGTTTTGGCCTGCCGGGTCAGCAGCAGGACGACCGGCAGACCGAGCGCAACGGCAAAGATGGAGAGGAACGCCAGCCGGGTGCCGAGAAAATACAGCTGCGCGAATGCGGCGGCCGTCGTCAGGCAAAAGAGCCAGAAGTGCTTCTTCCGATAGCAGAACGCGATCACGATCGGCGCGAGCATGCTCACAACGGCGCTCTGCGCGTTGCTGGTCGAGAACCAGCCGAGCAGACCGATGCCGCTGTTGGTGTAGGTCGCGGCGGCGGTGTTGGTCAGCACACTGATGACGAGCGTGACGGAAATGACCCAGAAGTTGACGATCAGCGCGGTTTCCATGGCCGGATAGCACTTTTTGTTGGCACGCAGAAACGAGATGAAGCACAGCGCAAACAGCGGCATCTGCACAACGCGCACGAAATTCGTCAGATCATGCACAGGATCCAGATATCCTTTGATCGAGCAGGCGATCACGTGGCCGATCAGCACGAAAATGCACGCACCGGCGGCGATGCCATAGGCTTTCTTGCGCGACGAGGCGAGGAAGCCGAGCAGGCACACGGCGGCAAAAACAGCGAAACGGAGCAGCAGCGTGAGCGTGTTGGCCATGCCGAGGCGGTCCGTCCAGTAAGACAGAATATCCAGCAGCGGCTGCAGGATCAGAAGGATGAGCAGGACCGTGGGCAGCGCGGGCGCAAGACGGTCACGCAGGGAGTGTTTTTCTTCGGACATGTTAGTTCTCCTTTGGGTCGTCGTAATCTCGAATATAGATCAGGTACCAGATGGCCGCCAGAATCAGGCAGAGATAAAAAGACGCATTTGGGCGGCGCAGTACGCCGGCAGTGTTATAGATGTGCGCGAGAGCGGTGCACAGCGCGACGCCGCAGGCGCCGGCCTCGACCGTGAAGTAACGCCTGGCGTTGCGGATGAGCGCGCACACGATGATGACCAGGAAATACCCCAGAAAGGCCAGCAGGCACGCAAGTCCCGCCCAGCCGTACAGATATGCGATGCCGTGGAAGTCATTTTCCACGTCGTAGCAGTATCCGTGATAGGTCATCTCGTCGTAGCTCAGGCCGAACAGGCGGCTGGTAAACGGCTCGGTGTTCAGCATCAGGCGGCAGTAGTTGATCTTGATCGTGCGGACATTCGTAATGACGGAGGCTTTGGTGGAGCATCCGTACATTTCCGCCGTCGCCTCGAGCCCGTAGCGCTCGACGGTCCCGCCGAGGTATTCGTCATAGGCATAGGTGAGGTAGGCATACCCCTCGTCGCCGAACTCCGCTTTGCCCTGCGCGACCAGCCGGTCAATGTTTTCCTGCTTGCGCACGGCGTTGGCCGCAACGGCCTGCTGGTTGCGGTGCATGGGGGACACGGGGAAGGCCGCGGCGCAGATCACCGCGCACAGCAGCAGCGCAATGTAGATCTTCCGGTCGCCGCGCCGGGTGACGGCCCAGGTGATGCCCGTGCCGATCGCTGTCACGAACAGGGACATATAGGCCAGACGTGTTGCAAAGCAGAATAGTTCCGCGAAGCCGACGACGGCGATGGGCAGCCAGCGCCGGATCTGCCCGCTGCGCAGTGCCGGACACAGCGCGAGCGGCACGAGCATCGACAAAATCGCGCTCTGGCTGTTGGCAAAGTAAAACCACCCGCACAGGCCGATGCGCTTGTCCGGATACGTATAGGGATTGGTGCCGGTCAGCGCGCTGAGCAGCGCGACGGCGGCGATGATCCAGAAAGCGATGGTGATCCCGCGTTCCAAGCTGGCAAAGCCCTGCCGGCAGCAGCGCAGAAACGTGATAAACGCGATCGTAAATAGCGGCAGCTGCGCGAAGCGGATGAAGTTGGTTGCGTCGGAGATCAGGTTCGCGGTCGTGAATGGAGCGTTGGCGCGCAGGCATGCCAGCACGTGCCCCGCATAGAGCACGGCGCACACGGCAGCGGCGATCCAGTAAAAGCGCCGGCGATCCGAGAGCACGAAGCCCGTGAGCATGACGCCGAGAAAGATCAGCAGGCGCAGTGACAGCGTCAGCTTGCTGCCCCAGGCCAGGTCCTGCGTCCAGAACGACAGCACGTCCAGCAGCGGCTGCGCCGCGCACAGGCCGACAAGCACGCCGGGCAGCCAGTGCGGACAGGCTCGTTCCTGCGGCGATAACGATTGCATAGTTTTTCCTCTTTTTCTCTCAGGATAGTTACACTCAATCATACGCTTTTTTCGCGGTCAGGTCAACCGGCGCGGCCGTTTGTTCACATATTTTCAGAATATAGTATGCAAATACCCCCGGTCGGAGAAAACCTCCGTCCGGGGGTGTCAGTCGTGTCGGGTCACAGCAGCTTGTCCGCCTCGTGCGCGTAGCTGCAGATGAGCCTGTCGAGCAGGCACTGCAGGTCGGCAGCCTTCGGATCCGTGACGGCCTGCGCATGCAGCCGGTGCAGGCCGTCGATGGCCTCCTGGCTCAGGCCGAGGGCGCTGTAGACATCGCTCTCGCCGGCGCGCTGCGCATCGGCATCGTCGGCCGCCTCGTCAAAGCCGAGCAGAAAGTTCGGCGTCGTGCGGAAATACCGTGCGATGCGGCTCACGACCAGAGCCGACGGCACCGTGACCTCGCGCCGGTCGTTCGGCTTGAGGTACTTGCGCACGGCCGGGCGGCTGATGTCGATCTCGTCGGCCAGCTCCTGCGTGTTGACGGGCTTACCGTACACGTTGTTGCCGTTCATCAGATAGGTCAGCCGGTCGCGGAACACATTGCCGAAACCGCCGGCGGCCTCGTCGTTGTCTTTGCCCATGAAAATGACCTCCCATTCCAGAAAGCAAAATTTTTTCGGAAAAGGCTTGACAAACCCATAGAAATGGTTTATACCAAAGTTACGTTAATCAAAAACGAAACTTTGGTTTCTCCCTACAGGCCGGATATCGCTTTTCTGCCCCTCAGTAAAGCACGACCGCCTGCAAAAGTCAAGACATACTCCCAAAAATAACAAGGAGGTACCGCTATGAGCAAAGATCGTGATCTCATTTTTGATATGACCGAGGACCCGGAAGTCCCGACCTACCCCGCCGTGGACAATGAGCCGCTGCAGCTCGGCGGTGTGGGCGACGATGCGTCCGCCGCTGCCGACCGTCAGGTGACGACACCGGGCGACGTGCACGTCGCGCCGCAGATGCCCACGCCGATCGACGGCACGCTGCGCCAGTTTGCGCTGCGCGTGCCGAGCGTGATCGACGAGTGCAGCGGCATTATGGTGTTCGGCAAGCGCATCAAGTCGCTCGTGTTCTCGACAGACCTCTGCATCATCCGCAATGTCAACGCCGACGCGGTGTTTGCGGTCTATCCGTTCACGCCGCAGCCGGTCATCACGCAGGCGCTGCTCATGGCGAGCGACCTGCCGGTGTTCGTCGGCGTCGGCGGCGGGCTGACGACGGGCAAGCGCGTCGTGAACCTCGCCATGTACGCCGAGATGCAGGGCGCGACCGGCGTCGTCGTCAATGCGCCGATGCCGGGCCGCATCCTCAACCGCATCCGCAGCAGCGTCGATGTGCCGGTCGTGGTCACGGTGGCCAATTCCGACACGAACTACCGCCACCGCATCGAGGACGGCGCCGCGATCCTGAATGTGGCCGCCGGCGCACAGACGCCGGAGATCGTGGCCGAGATCCGCGAGCGCTTCCCGGACTACCCCATCATTGCGACTGGCGGGGCGGATGAGGACAGCATCCGCGCCACCATCCGCGCCGGCGCCAACGCCATCATCTGGACGCCGCCGACCAACGGCGAGCTGTTTCGCGATGTCATGAAAAACTACCGCGCGGGCAAGCCGCATCCCTGAGCCGATACTTCTTCTTTTTTGCTTTCTCTTCCTGTTATCCGCGAAAAGGACGCATCCATCCGGATGCGTCCTTTTGTTATCTTGCTTTGCGCCTCAGAGCAGGCAGAGCACGACGCAGGCCTGTTCGCGGGTCGCGGTGTCGCGCGGGCGGAAGCTGCCGTCGGGCATGCCGCTGATGACGCCGGCGCGCTGCAGCGCCTGCACGACGGGCAGGGCATAGCCGGCAATGTCGGCCTCATCCGTGAACGTGACGGCCGGCGTGCCGGTGCCGAGCTGGATACCGAACTGCTCGGCGTAGCGGCAGAGCATCACGGCCATATCCTGCCGGGTGATCTCGTCATTCGGCGCAAATTCGGTGTCCGAGACGCCGTAGACGACGCCGTTGTCGGCCGCCCAGTTGACGTAGGGCGCGTACCAGGCGTTCGCCGGAACGTCGGTGAACCTGCCCGACGTATACGCGGACACGTCCGCCCCCTGCAGCCCGGCCAGCATGGTCACGAACTGCGCGCGCGTCACGACTGCCGTCGGCTCGAAGGTCGTGGCGCTCGTGCCGGAGACGACGCCCGCATCATACAGCTGCCGGATGTACGGATAGCTCCAGCGGCTCTCGGGCACATCCGTGAACGGGAACGGTGTTTCCGTCGGCTGCACGGTGTGGTAGGTGCTGTAGATATCGTCCATCAGATTCCGATAGAACAGGTGCGTCTCGATGACGCTCTTGTTGGCGATGCCGCCGACAAACTGCATATGGTCGGCGCGCGTGACGGGCATGACGTACCAGATGCCGGGCCGGAAGGTGATGTCGGAATAGCCGTCATAGTTGACCCAGCCCTGCGTGCCGTCGCGCTTGAGGCACTCGGTGGTGTTTTTGTCCGTCGTGGTCGGGTAAAGGGCGGAGACGGTGTTCACAAGGCCGTCGTTCGGCAGCCAGCTCTGATCGATGTAGATGCCGCCGGCGGTGTACTTGTCATAGTACTTGCCCATGTTGACGGAGCCGGGCATCATCAGCGCGCACATGCCGTTCGACGGGATGGCCGACACGGTGGGGTAGTGGTTGCCGGTGAGCGGATCGGTCGAGGTCTGGTCGCCCGCATAGGAGAAATAGTAGACGTTCGGCTGGATGGCGATGCCCTTGTTGATCTCGAGCGATTTGTCGATCGTCAGGTCGAGAAACGCGTTGTCGTTGTGCGACAGAAAGTCGGATTTGAGCACGCGGTCGAGCGCCTGGGCAAAGGTCTCGTTGTCGTCCCTGCGGATGCCGAACTGGTCGAGCTGGAAGTCGTACACGCCCTTGAGCGACGACAGGCCCAGCGCCTTGGCGGCGGCCGTGGTCAGGTCGGCGGCGAGCTTGGTAAAGTCGCTGTTGGCTTCAATGAACGTCGTGCCGTTGTGCGGCGCGGCGATGGCGGTCAGCGAGTGGACCCAGTCGCCCTTGCCGCCGAGGAAGAACGGGCTCGGCTCCACACCGGCGGCCTTCGCCGCGGCGACTTCCTCCGGGCAGCCGTTGGTGAGGATCTCGAGGAACAGGCGCGTCGTCGCGCCGCCGAAGCTGTGGCCGACGAGGTTCACGGCGCGTTCCGTGCCCCAGCCGTCGAACAGCGGCGTCTCATAGTCGATGCCGTAGCGCTCGTGGCCGAAGTCCTGCGCGTGCTTGACGCCGTAGTCCGTGCGCGCGCCGACGAGCTGCGCGTACAGCTCGCACGCGCGGTCCCACGCGCTCGAGAGCGGTCCGACGGAGGCGGCATAGGTCTCATAGCCCTGCGTGGCCAGATAATCCGGCAGGCTGCCGGTGGTCATGCCCCAGTAGGGCATGATGCGGAAGATCTTGTCGCGCTGCCCCCAGCCGAACAGGCCGTGCACGAACACGACCGGGTCGTCCGAGCGGGTCTGGTCATCGGCCGCGGCGGCCGGGATGGCGCACAGGCTCAGCGCCAGCACCAGCGTCAGCAGCAGGCATAACAATCGACGTGTTTTTTTCATGGTTTTCCCCCTGTCTCATAGATTCGCATTGCTTTCCTTCTCACAAAAACCAGCGATATGCCCATATTATACCGGCTGACGCTGTTGATTGCAAGACGTTTTGACGAGAATCTGTCGCGTACCTGCGCAGAAAAATCCCCGCGCGGCGGCGCGGGGATCTTAGTCGGCAAACAGCTTCCATGGGAAAATATCCGGCGGCTGCTGCTCGAAATAGAGCACCTCGCCGGTGTCCGGGTGGGCAAAGTGCAGGCAGTGCGACCAGAGCGCGATCGGCCCGTCGTCGGGCAGCGTGCTGTATTTTTTGTCGCCCCAGAGCGGCAGGCCGCGCGACGAAAACTGGCAGCGGATCTGGTGCGTGCGCCCGGTCTGCAGATAGATGCGCACGAGTGAAAGTCCCGTGCGCGTGCCGAGCACGTCATAGTCGAGCACGGCCTCCTGCACGCCCTTGGCCATTTTATCCGTGACGTAGGTCTTGCGCTCGTTCGGATCGCGCCGCAGCAGGTCGCGGTACGTGCCCTGCAGCGCGTCCGGCTCCCCATGCACGACGGCGAGATACGTCTTGCCGAAGTCGTGCTCGCGGATCTGCGCCGAGAGCTTCGACGCGGCCGCCGGGGTGCGCGCGAGCACCATCAGCCCGCTGACCACGCGGTCGAGCCGGTGCACGGTACTCACGCAGGCATTCGGGTCACCGAGCGCCTGCCGCACCAGTTCGGGCACGCCGCCCGGCTCGTCCGTGGACAGCACGCCCGCCGGCTTGATGCACACGAGGATGCTGTTGTCCTGATAGAGAATGTCCATGTCGTCGCCTCGTTTTCGGTGTCTGCCGTGAGTATACCACACCGGCGGCGCGGGGGCAATGAAAAAGGGCGGCGGTCACTGCGCTTTCGCTTCCGGTCGGTAAAACGGGATGGCCAGCGCCATGACGGCCGCGAACACGATCAGATAGGAGAGCACGTCCTTTCCGTGCGACACGACGGCCGCCGCATAGAAGAAGACCTAGCACGTGGTCGACAGCGCCGGCCCACGAGCGCCTCGGCATAGTCCACGAGCCCGCTCACGTGCGCATAGCGCCCGGCGAGGATGGAGAACATGTACGCGCAGACGATCATAATCAGGCCGCCGATGGCCCACGCGAGGATGCCGAGCGGCAGGCTGCCGCCGGGAGAATCCAAGGGAAGCGTGCGCAGGACATGAAAAATGCCCTCCCGGACTGTTCCGGGAGGGCAATGCTATGGCATGAGGATGCGGCCTTACAGCTCGCACAGCACCACGCAGGCCTGTTCGCGGGTCGCGGTGGCATACGGCTGGAAGCTGCCGTCCGGCATGCCGCTGAAGACACCGGCGCGGTGCAGCGCCTGCACGGCGGGCAGGGCGTAGGCGGCGATGCTGCTCTCATCCGTGAAGGCGGTGACCGCCGTCTGGTCGAGCTGCACGCCGTACTGCTGCGTGTAGTTATAGAGCATGACGGCCATGTCCTGACGCGAGATCGTCGCGTTCGGGTCG